>Ga0116227_10000314_pt1 | contig 90664 bp, 58 predicted proteins | sample S1TSphgellanicum_FD_89693 | JGI IMG/M metagenome (GOLD analysis project Ga0116227, IMG submission 89693) | Host-associated microbial communities from peat moss isolated from Minnesota, USA - S1T2_Fb - Sphagnum magellanicum MG | ecosystem: Host-associated > Plants > Peat moss > Unclassified... | reverse complement strand
TTTGGATGCTAGCCAAAAAAAAAAAAAAAAAAAAAAATTAAAAAAAAACATAACGCCAACAAATTCTCCCCTTCACTAAAACCCAAAAAAAAAATTTCATTTAGTTTTGTTTTTTTTTTTTTTTTTGGGTCCCCTAAAGTAATTCTACAAAATACAAACATGATTGTGAAATTGTTCCATACAACACAGGTAGTATTTTTTTTCCCCATGGGTGGTTGTTGTATGGTTGTGGCACAAATTTTCATTTTAGTTGGGCAAGCTTTCCCAATAGTCTTAGAAGTGTAAAGGTTCAAATTTAGCACTTGCAATCTGTTTATTAAGAAACATTGTTTGTTTGTCCCCTTTTGTCACAAGGGGACCTCCCAAAACACAGCACCACTATGCTCTTGGTACTGTTGGAAAGCCATTGATGAGTAAGGGGTTCATTGAGGTGGTTTGGTAATGTTCAGACCCATGATGGTGATTATAGAATTATTGAATATTGAATAATTTTGTCAAATAAAATTAAACAAAATTAAACATTTTAGATAAATTACGGCAAGCTCTTGGTATTGGTTGCAAGCTTTTGATGAGTGAGATTTCTTAGAGCTGATTTTTATAATTTTTAGACCTATTAAGGGGGGGGGAGTTATTAAATTTTGAATAATTTTCATGACTCGAAATCAATTTAAGATTTTAATATTTTTTTTTTTCATCATCAAGGTCATGTTCATCAAGGGTTCTATTAGATGTGAACATCAGGACGCAAACAATTTCAAATATTTTCAAGTTTTTGATGTATCTCCACGAATCAAAATACTCACCACAAATTTGGACTTCACAAATTTCAAATTAGATTAAAGAAGGTATGGTCAAAGTTACAATGACCATTGTTGAGGCCCTCCTAATGAAGCATATAATTTGTACTATTGTACACATAGTAAATCAATTAATGTATGGATGCTTTGAAAACAATGCAACACAAATGATAACTTTTCAACAAGGTGGAAAGAAATTTAGCTAGATGCAAAGTTTGCCAACCATGTGTAACTTTTATTGGGCTTACCGTTTCAACCCAATAGTGCTTTTCTATAATTCAAGGTGAAACCTACAATGTAGATAATTGTAGGTCAAACCCATGTGTACTCAAAGAAATTTCATCTGAATTCTTAAAATGAGAATCAAAGCTCCTCCAAATCAGGAGTTTTTTTTGGATATTAACTACACAAAATGAATTTTAAAGGTCCTCCAAATCACCAACTTTTCACAATTTCTCCTAATTACCACAGTCAATACATTATATTATTTTGATGAAATGCAAGTTATAGTGGGACAATTCTCACAAACAATATGTGAAATTGCCATGAAAAACATTGGTATTTGAAGAGAAGAAACTCTATAATCCCAAGATGCAAAGCTTGCCAACCAAGTGTGCAAATATTGCACATGTTGTTTCAACCCAGCAGTGTTATTTTGCAATTTAAATGTAACACCCATAATAAAGATAATTTTAAATCAAAAACCTGCAATCTACTTAAACACCTTAAATTATCATCTACTTGATCTCAAAGATCATGTATAGGAAGAAAAATGATTGACTTATCAAACTGTTCTAAACCTCCTCCAAATTAATGACCTCTCACAATTTTTCCTACAAGAAGATTATCCACACAACCAAACACATGTAACTTCTTCAAGCAAGTGTGGACCTCCAAAGAGAGGTAAACTTTCAAGAGATTTGCAACGAGTGAGATTTAGTGTTTGCAATTCAGGCATAGCACCTCTCTCCACTTCAAGAAATTCCACAAGTCTAGAACAACCATGTAATTCCAACTCTAGAAGACCAAGAAAAGCACCACAACGAGTGAAGGACCTTGGAGGTCATTTCAAACTAACACTCTCACTTAAAGAAAGACTTCTAAGTCATCAAGACATATTTGGCATCCAAGTTGGCAAGGTTGTGAAATCATTGAAATTCCATAAATTCAAATCCTCAAGCTTTGTCAATCCAAATATATTGTCAAGCAATGCCACATGTTCATAACAACTTCCAAGTCAAAACACGTAACTAGGAGCCAAAAAGGGCATCAAATGTTAGACATAATTAGTCAAAATCAAACATTTATTTTTTTATTACCATTTAAAATCATAGTAATCATGGCAAGTTAGTCATTTTTCCCTCATATGAATGTTTAGGGACCTAGAGTACAAATTCATTTGATCCAATTTTAAGTTTTTGTTTCATTTAAGACATTTGAAAATGTAGTAGATGGAGTTAATTTTGCAAAGGACTATCAAAAGGATTCATATAATCAAAGAGTTTTCATTGAAAAAAATATAGATGATAAGAACATATTGACCACACTCAAAAAGCATTCATACTTTTAAAAATGTGAAATTCTGAAACTTTAAAAATTTAAAGAATGTTTCAAAAGTGCTTCAAAATTTCAGAGCTCAAAGATTCTTTTACCAGATATAAATGGGTTATAATATACATGATGTATGAAGAAAAGTTATAGATTAAGATATAATAAAACTAAAGAATGTGAAATTTTAATTTTTGGTGATGACTTAAAATTTTGATCATTTTTCAAAATGAAACATTGAATTTGTAAAGAATCTACACATTTTTTTTAATTCATATTTATTCAATAATGACTAACAAAAAGAAATGTGATGCATTGGGGAAAATTTAAATATTTATTAGAATAAGTTACAAAAAAATTCATTCAAAAATTCATTTGCATGTAAAAGTTTTTTGGGGGGAAAAGGACGTGCAGTCCTTTTCCAAAGTAATCCCTTTGGCTCCTAGTTACAAGTTTTGACCCTTCCATCAATACTAAGTTTTATGAGAGCAATCAACCCAAATAGGTTTTCCAAAGTAACTCCTACTCTTGTAGGTTCATAAATCTAAGTTTTTTCCACAACCAAGTGCAATGGTGCCAATTCTATGTAAATATGTTCAACCCATCTAAAGTTTTCACCATTCACAACCCAACATGTTCAAAATTCAAGTGATTTTAGGCCAACCCTACAAAAGGGAAATACTTCAATTCGAAACATTCTTTTAGATTGAAAATCTTCAACCCTTGTAAAAATTTTACTTTGACAATTCCTCTAAAAAAATCATTATGTGACAACCCTAAACAACCCAAATACTTGAGGTTAATTTTTTCATTAGGTATATATTGAAACTTTCCTCTTCTTAGATCTATAAAAACCTTCGCATTTTGAATCCCCATCAAAAAACCTTTTGGCAAATCACATATCCAATTTCCACCTAACATTATTATTATTAATTCAAGTGCACAAAATTTTATAGGGATTTTTTCCAACATGTGCTCCAATGATAATCTTTAAGCTTTAAAAGGTTCATCACTATCTATTGTGCACTCTAAGGGATTGCTCCCAACTTTTGAATACCTCAATGAAGAAAGAGTTGTTTCACAAATGTGGCACTATCATTCTCCATTATGTAAAATGCCAAATCCCTCATCACATATTGTACCTTAGGCCATGATAAATCTATGTCATTCAACTCAATCATTGATCACATTCACAACTTCTTTAACAAGCCAAATGCATCTACTTTAAGATCATTTCTACATTGTTTAGAAACCAAACCATCTCCAACACAATACCAAAACACTTGTTCATGATGGGTAACAACAATTTCTTGAAACCATGTTGCTATTTCACAACCTATTTGGATGTGGACCTTGAAATCCAAACACTTTAGCTCTTAGCTTTGATGATATAATGACCTCTTGGTGCTTTATATAATTGTTTTATTGTCATTGGCAACTATTGCATTTCCATTTGTGTTGTTTGCAATATTGCTTGGATCCACACAAAATCCTAGAATTTGTGTTGTAGGTCAACAAGTTGTTCATTGATCAAACAACATCATCACTCTAAAGTTGTTTTTCCATCAAGCCATTTATTCATCCATTTATTTTGGGTGCATCATTTGGTGCCAAAATGAAAACAGTCACATAGTGAATTTTTTTTGTTTTGATGAAATGCAAGTTGTTCCAATGGGACAACTATGACAAACAATATGTGAAAGCACCATGCAAAAGTTGGTATTAAATGAACAGAAATTTCACAAAAGCAAAGATCCAAAGCTTGTTAACCAAGTGTACATAATGGATATTGCATGGGTAGATTCAACCTAATAATTTTATTTTGCAATTGAAATGTAATACGTATAAAGTAGAGAATTTTAACTCAAAAACTTACAATCTACTTCAACCCTATAAATTATCATCTATTTGCTCTCAAACATCATATTTTAAAAGTAAACTAGTCTACAACACTATTCATGGAAAGGAATTCTAAACCTCCTCCAAATCAATGACTTTTCGCAATTTCTCTTACAATAGTCTCGGAAATTATCCTCACATTCAAACAATTTCAAAACCTTCGAGCTGCTGAGGACCTCTGAAAATAGAAGTAAACTTTCAAGAGATTCACAACTCTTAAGATTTAATGTTTGCAACTTAGGCATAACATCTCTCTCCACTTTAAGAAACTCTTCAAAGTTAGAACAAGAACTTAATTTGAACTCTAAAAGAACAAGAAAACCACCATAACTTGTGAAAGACCTTGGAAGGAATTCTAAATTACAACATACATGTAAATACAAACTTTTAAATTGTTGAAGTGTATTTGGCATCGAAGCTAGCAAGGTTATGAGAGTAAAAATCTTGTGTAAAGTCAATTATTGAAGATTTGTTCTTGCACATATATTGTTAGGCAATGTTACATGTTTGTAAAAATTCCCATCAATACCAAGACTTGTGAGAGTAACCAATCCAAATACATTTTCCAAGGAAACTCCTTTTGTTGTAACTTCATCATCTAAACTTCCTTCCCCAACCAAATGTGATGGTGCAACTTCCATGTAAGTATGTTCAACCCATTCCAAACTATCACGATCATACACATCCAAAACTTGAAGTAATTTTAAGTTAACTACTCCAAAAGGGAAATATTCCAAATTGGTACATTCATGTAGATTGAGAATCTTCAAATCTTGTAAATTTTTTATCAAGTTTGGTAATTCCTCCTCTAAATCATAATTGTATGACAAGTCAAGATAAACCAATCGCTTGAGATAATTGAATTCATTAGGTATATATCGAAACATTCCAGAATTAAGATCTAAAACCTTCACATTTTGAATGCCCATTCAAAAACTTGTTGGCAAATCACATATAGGATTTTGAACAAGCATCATTGTCACCAATTCATGTGCACAAAATTTTGTAAGGAGTTTCAACAAGAAATTCTCGATGAATGATAGTCTTCAAACTTTAAAAGGTTCCTTACAATCTATTGTCCACTCTTGGGAGAACGCTTCCAAATTCTAACCAACTCGATAATGAAAAAGTTCTTTTGCAAGGGGTGTGCCACTATCATTCTTGAATATGTAAAAAGCCAAGTGCCTCATCACATCGTGTACTCTAAACCATGATAAATCTATGTCATTTGACCCAATGAAGGATTGCATCTTCAAATTTTTTAACAAACCAAATGCATATGCTTTAAGATCATCTCCACAATGTCTAAGAACCAAACCTTTTCCAATCCAATACTAGAGCAAGTTTTCAAATGTAAATATATAATCTCCAAGAAATGCAATGAAGTAAAAAAAACAATCCTTTAGGCGTTGGTCATCCTCATCTAGGATATCATACCTAAGCTTCAAACAATCATACAACTTTTGTCCAACATTTCTCTCTTGTACATGTGATTCTCTTAGCTTCTTTAATAGAGGCTCCCATTCAAGCTCAATTGAAGTCTTTCCAAACATTATTCCACCTATCACCTTTAAAACTAGTGGAAGACTATCACATTCCTCAACCATACAATGCACCAATGCCTCTAATTCACATGGGAATTTCAATGACGGTCTAAATGCATGTGTGCAACACAAACTTCAACTATCCTCCTCTAAAAGACAAGTCATTTGCTATTGGTTTATGTGTGGACTTACTTTTCACAATATAAAAATTGGTGTTGGGTGGTCAACAACATGACATTTCCATCTCCCTTGGCTAAGTTAAGTTGGTCAAACATTTTGTTGTGCCAAATGTCATCCAAAACCAAACAAAAAACACTCATGTTTTTCTCAACTCATTGGACAAATGGCACTTGTAATCTTCTTGATTACTATGTAAATCTAGATCTTAACCCACCTTTTTACTTATGGTTCGATACAAAGACAATATATTTGGAGATTGCCCCATAGTGAGCCAAATAAATGTTGATCCTTGAAAATGGCATTGCACCTTTGGCATCCCATAGATTATTTGAAGAAAAAGAGTTTTCCCAACTTCACCCATGCCCCAAACTCCAACATAGAGAAGACTTGCACTTCCTTTTGAGGTCAACTTCTCTACCCTCCCCACATAGCCCTCTAAACACTTAGGTCAAATATTGAGCCCACAAATTTGGAACATCCCACCCCCCTCCCCCCCCAAACCACCCCTTTTCCCAAATGCTTGTAAGCCTCCTCTAAACATTTTTTTTTGAATCTATGTGCATTTATGTGCATACTGTGTGACAACTCTCACCTTATCACCAAACACGTATTTTATATTTTTAAACACATCATTAAACCATAATGAATTGCATCTATAGTTGAACATAACTACAATATTAAGCCAAGCAACTTTTTTCTCACTAAATATTTGATCATAGAGTCATTGATGATCTGTGACAAATGATTAGTTGTTTGGCCATAAGGTGGTAAGGCAATTGTTCCCCCATTCAATGATAAAAAGGTGTTTGGTGATAGATGTAGTTACCATATGTGACTCTCTCTTGGATGTTATCATTTTGGAAATGACACACTAATTATACTGATAAAATTCACATTGGACACAACACTCACCATTATTTTCAAGAAGCTCCTTGAAGCTCGAGTATTGCCAACCAAGGGCCAAAAACTAGTCCACACAGAACAAGACACACGAGACCCTCTTCAAGAAACCTCCAACACATATATGCACACACAACTTACAAATGCAACAACAAGATTTACATCTGCAAACAAGCTCAACATAATGTAGAGAAAAATTGCAAAAGTGATGAGTGGACAAGCATTGTTGGTGCAAAGGGAAATTGAAGGCTAAAACCATGTGAGACTACCAGATTAGATACTTGAACTAAATGACAGTTAGTAAATGAACACATAAAAGTTTAACAAAGGACACCTACAACTTAGTTCTTTTCTTGTTCCCAAGATGATGAAATACCCGTCCTACTAGTGACATTGGAACCTTCATGCTGACGACATTGGTATTAATTTATGCTTTGGGTGGGTATTTCATTTTTAAATAACCTCTAATTCCAATTATTTGAAAAATTCAAAATCAAAGAACCGCCAGGTTGGTCATTTGGCAAAAACAAATCAAAATCAAAGACCTACTAATTCTGAATATTTGAATAAAAAATCAAAATCAAAGAACCTCTAGTTCCAGTTATTTCAAAAATTTCAAAAAACCCTTAGGTTTCATGAAAGAACCAACCATTTTCTAAACAATTGTTTGATTTTTTTATAACTTGAGAAACATGGTTAAATGCATGAGCCGGGTATTTAAATTTTTGATAATCGTGAATATCATCTCTACTACCCAAACTAACACCTGGAGGATATTTGGTGTTTTTTTTAACACCAAGGTATTCTTCTCATTGTGTTAAAGTTGTCAATAAAAGAAGGGTAGCTATCTAGGCCCTTCCATGTTTTGAAGTGCCATGAACATTCGTCACTTTTCTCTTGCAAGAGAATTTTGTCACATTTGTTTTGAAAAAAGACCACCCCAATTTGCATCCATTAAATACATCCAAAAGATTACATTTTGTTTAGTCGTCTGATGTATGGGATGTGAGATGTTCACCTTAAGAATAAAACAAAACAACCATTTGAGCTACATAAGGTGTATGTGACCTAAAAACAGTGTCAAATCTTTTCTGTGGATGAAAGTAGAAAACCCTAATTCAACTCTGTGGCTGAGCTATTGGAAGCATGGTGTTTCAAAGATGTCAAAGAATTTATTTTCTTGTTTTTTTTATTTTTGGCTTGGTTTGTTGTTTTGTAGGTTATTGTGGAGAGATCTTGGTGAGCTAGTTTCAGTGATAAAACGCGATCATGGTTGTTCAATGGATACTCTTTATGAGCTGTATGAACCACGGCTCTAGTGGAGGATTGGTGCGGAGCTTTCAAGGGAGCAAAGGGAGGTGAAAAGGAGAAAGATATATAAAGTTGGCTGAAGAGAAGGAATATGGACTTTTGGCAAGGGGATGAAACTAAGTTTCTAGTTTTTATGATAATTAGGAAATGTGGGTTGATTTTTGGAATTGGATTGTAATCAGTTAGGGGCAGAAGTTGATCTGGACTTCTTCATCTCATGCATCCTAACACGATCTTCCGTTGTGCCAAGAGTGTCAGGAATAAATTAGGAGGTTTAACATTTTCATTTTTAGGGACCAACACAAGGGAAATGATGAATGAATCAAGTATTTCAAGAGTGGTTGTTGAGGCAACATCATCTCTGACAGTTTGGGGGTCTTAATGTGAGTGTGCAATGGGGTCATTTTGAGAAGAAAATACATGTTGGATAGTGAGAGCTCCAGGGATTTTGGGAACAAGGGGATGCTATGAAGTGTAGAAGATCACATTCACCTATTATGTTTTGAGTCTTTGTCCAGTTTCTGAAAGGAACCATGTGATGATGTCGAGAGTGTACTTGTGGGATTTCTGTTGTTGAAGTATGAGCTGCCACTCTCATTAAGCAACCAGTTGGCTCCTTGAGAAGAAATCAAGAGATCTGATCCCTTGAATTCCATAGAACTAAGATAATAAAGTTTGGTGTCTGTAAGGATATAGATGTAGAAATAATACTTGTAATAACCTTCTTTTTGTCTCAAGAAGATTTCAGCAATTCTTATTGAGTCTGTACACCCAACATCAGGGGTTTCCACACACACGAAGCATCTCCCCTTTCTTTTTTGGTGACATGTATCTTAAGGATAGTTCTAAGGTTTTGGTTTTATGACAACATCGGCATTACTTTGGTGGCTTCCAGTGCCTTTGTGTTTTACATTTTAGCATCTCCCACCATAGTGTTCCATGTTGTGCATCTTAAGGATGGCTCAAGCCTTGGAGGTGATTAGGGCCAAGGGATATATGTATTGAACATGTTACTAATCTCTACAACTTGGAGAAACTTTTATGAACTCTACAACTATGATCCATCAATTATTTGGAACCATGACAAATCAGGGGCTCAAGTTGCACAATTTGTGATAACTTAGCTCAAGCAAAACAGTTAAATTCAAGGCTATGTTTCCTTCCACTGTACACAGATCATCCCACAATGATGCAGTAATGCTACCATGGGTCATGTATGCAATCATTGACTGCATACTGCCAATTTAGCTATTGCACATCATCAATCTTTAAAACAATCTGCCAGTCCAGAGGAAAATCTCCATACTAAATCCTGATACTTGAGGCTCTATAAGCACGGAATTTGACTTTGAAGTAACAGACAAGAAACTCCCTCCTACAAGAATATGTGTAAACTGTGACATGTTTGGGTTGGCCTCATGGCCACATCCTCAGATGTCAAACCCCTAGTTGGGAGGACTGTTACCTCACAAATTATGCAAACCTTGTGGACTTCACCGTCCCAGGCACTGGGACAAGTACCATAGTCTAGCCCATTCAGGGAAGACCAAGTTATTTTCCATATAAGGGCATCCCTGCCTAAGAAACAAAACTGGGTCCCAAAATAATCAAGTCCTAACCAGAACCAAATTCACAGCTTCTTAGTTCCAAGCCTAACAATCAAAGTAAGGTTAGGGTTGGCATTTACACTCGACAGTGAGTAACACAGCGTGAATAATTTGGCATGACACAGGGATTTTTAAAAACCAGGCTCATGCTAATATGGGACACTTGGCGTCAAGAAAGTCACGAAGCATGCGGGCAGGCTGTTTTCCACCCATGACTTCAGCTAGTCGTTCAGCTGGCAGCAATGCAACTTCCGCAATACTCTTGCACTCATCCATAAGTGAGCGATAATTGGCATCTGTCACCCCTGGCAGCCGTCGCAGCAACTCTATAGCACTTGTGTTGTAGTTCTCCGCTCTGCAAATCCATGGATTGTTAACCATTTTTGCCAATATAAAAGGAGCAGAAATAACAACACTTAGCCTTCGAACACATGAAAAATAAATACAAAACTCCGAGAGCCCTAAATCCTGAACCTCAAATTCCAGTTCCCTGAAGGTTGCAAGGCCTTTTGAAGTCCTCAATGAATGCTGCAAAACCTATTATTGTATCAGATGGGGAAACTCACACCTGAGGTCTCCTTCAATAAGACCATCTTCAGTGGGTACCCCAACACGCATTGCTCTGTCAAGGTCTGGTTCATCCTGGTTGGCCTTCAAAGTCACAAAGATGTCGGCAGTTGCATGCAAACTGCGGGACCACACAATGCGAAGACGTGGAAAATGGAGTACTAGAAGTGATAATTTAGAGACAATGTTGCTTGGTGCTATCTCATCCCCAACATCATTTGCTGACTGTTAAGACCAAAACTCAAGAAGTTAGCTTCACCATTGGGAATGACTGCACCATCTTTACTTTATCCACATAAATATTAATGAGCCTGAAATAAGCAAGTTGATGGATTCCTCCTCTTTAGCATGGAAGATTTGGAACCGTAAGGACTCTGGATAGTATCTATCTCCTCCAAAAGACACCTTACATTCTGGCCTAAATAGGGCACCTGAGACAAGAAATGGAATATGCCTGAGAGGGTTGTTTCAAGATGGCAGACCTGAAAAGAGAAGCTTTTGTCCTGGGAGAATTCAATGAGCAGGACAGGAAGGCGGTAGTAACGAGACATGGTTTCTGCTTGATGGTATAGCCGTCCTGATGAGAAACTGGAGAAGAGATCAGCAATGCTCTTTCGCTCAACACAGATGTCTGGAGAGAGAATGTAATCTCCCACTTCCAAAGTCACAGGCAAGATTTTGATGCCCTGTTGGTGGAGCACGCATGGAAGACTGCTTCCAAACTCCCGCATGTCTACAACCACCTGCAATGATAAATTTACCAAATCATTATATCAGAGGGTTTCCACATTATAACTTGTCGAACATCAACCCAGAAGTTCCATTCAGGATGGAATTCTCTAATTGAGCAATCAATTATGGTTATGGCTTTCCATTAAGAAACCAATTACCTGCATTTGCTTCTCAACTTGCTTCCGACCTCCAGCTTTTCTAGTGACAGCATTTAGATTAACACCTGTGGCTGATTGCTTTGGTGGGGTGGCATCCAGCATCCTCCCATCCTGCATTAGGGTGGAAATAGTGTAAACCACCAGGAAGGTATCACATGTTTTATGAGATAATGTTGCCTCTACATCAAATCAAATCAAATAGGTGTTATCTGAGAGACAATGGTCACACAGCAAGCCAATTTTCTATGAGGGGCCTTCAATACCTGATCAACAGGAATCATCATAGATGCCTTCTGACGTATAAGATTCTCAAAAGCGCTATTTTCTCTCCGAATGCTGGCCTCAAACTTACGCCCTTCTGTAGAGTCCTCATAAAACAGGAAATAGACTTTGAGACGGCAACCTGGATTCTCTGACTTATACACCTCCATTTCTCTCACGAAACTCATGTCAGGATCATAGACAACCACATATACTGGCCTTACAACCTCCAGAATGCGTTGCTCACTTTCTAGAGCATAAAAATGCACTGGGGGTATGGGCTTATTCTTCCTCTGCTCTTCCTCCAAGCCCCTATCCCCATTGGCATTCATCAAACCATCCATATCTGGGACTTGAAGATTCGGATTGTTGATCCCAACATTCAAATTGTCCTGATTTTCAATCACTGATTCAGTTACCTCAATGTTACACTTTCCAGATGATGTGAGCGTATCTTCCTTGGCACATGAAATCCCTCGGCCACGAACCGCTCCCCTCCCTGGCTAGCACAAGTCACATTCTGTCAGTTGATTAAGTAGAGAGAAGCTTGACTGTCAACACTATTTAGATGATAGTGAAGAGGCTGATCACAGCTGCACAGATGAAAACAGGAATATAATAGTGAATCATCCAGCTTGTTCAATCTCCAAATGGCATAACTTCCCTAACTGGATAAAGGACCTTTCTACATGCCGCACACAGAGGTTTTACTTTGGTTTCCAACAACACAAACAAATACAACTTCTCAGTTTCTGAAAATGGAAGGGCATTTCAACAATCTACCCTTTTTTGGGCCTGCTTGAGTAGTAGCATCTCTGGATTTTGACCTCCCTCTCCCTCTCCCTCTTCCTCGTGCTCTCACCCCTCTAGTATGTGAAATATCCTCCCCAACATTAATCACCTCCCTATCAAGGGAGGCTACCTCTGCAGCAGCAGCCATTATAGCATCTTGCTCCTGTCTCTGCTCACTTTGTACCCAAGACTGATTCCCCTCACCCTCCCAGGGTCTTGAACCTCCCCTTCCAGTCACAGACACCCCTCTATAACCAGCTGGCTTCCTTTTGTTGCGGGTTCGCATGCCATGAAGCTCTGCTTTACTCAACAGGTACTTTGTCCATTCATCTTGCATCAACTGCAGGTGGCAACACAATATCTCATACAGGTAACAGTAATATCCCAGGCCAAATTGTTCCACTGCAGTTTCTTCACAAGTTTCTTTTGTATTCAAGGACTAGGTTCCTAATACATTTTAAGGAATTATCAACTCCTTGGATTAGCACTGCAGAACTCAAAAGGAACACATAAACAATAGCAGATCATAAACCCACAGTTCAACAGCACATCATGGGAGCATTCAGAATGAATTTCTTTGGAACCAATGTTCATTTAAATAATTAGCAGTAGCATAGACCAGCACTACAGAACTTAAAAGAACACAGAAACAAGAATTGAAATCAGAACCTCTGCTGCTGATTCCATGACAAATTTGTCAAGACAAAAGGAAAATAATGTGCTTAGGAAGACAGCAACCAAACAGGATGGACCAGTAAACAAACAAATGTGAAGAGTGTTACTTTCTGAGGTCCACGGGCAAGCACATCCTGTAATTGAAGACACATGCGATCATCTTTGCAAGCCACTAAAACTGCAGCTCCACCTTCTCCCCAAGCATTCTGAGAGCCCTCTGGTTTTAAGCCTTGCCGCTCCTCCTCAATCTCTTCCAACACTTCCTGCCACCATGACCAAAATACTTTGATCACAAAACCATTCATTTCAGATACCTCTATCCCCTCACACCAGACTCAGATTTCTTAAGAAGATATCTCTCATAAGAATCAAGAAATTTCCATTCTAACAATGAAGAAAAAGTAAAGCAAGGTTAACACTTATTCTTTACGAAGCAACCCTCTAGTCCTCTTTAAGAGAATCTTCAGAGGGTAGCATTTATTTTTCAGAAGGACAATAAGACTGACCTCATGGGTTTCTTAAGAAGAATATGGATTTCAAAGAGCCCTATCTCTGTCATCCACTATTCAACAAGATTATGGGAACCATGAAATGTGATATTCTGGAAGTCATTTGATTAGACAGAAAACTGCCTGGCATTGAGGGTTGTATATCCCACGAGTAGACATGATCCCACCACAACTCTTCAGAAGCAATTTGCTTGCCAAAGAGTTGTCTGGGGTTTGGAGTTTGCTTGCTTTCAGTGCCAAACTAAAAGTGTACAGGCATCTGAAAGTGAGGAACTGAGTGATCCATTCAGATACTAGTTTAGGCAACTCTTACATAGACATGCAAGAATAACATGGGCATCAACCCCCCCACCCCAAAACACACATTCCCCCTTCAGAGGAAAAGCAAGATGCGAAGACATTCCCCGTTCAGCTGCCCCAAATCATGAAGCAAGAGTAACAGTGACAAGAGACATTTGGTCATTGACAACAAGAATCCTCTTCTGTCCTAGGAACACAATTCTCTCTCAACCGGCAGTTGTCATCTGCAGAAAGGAGAGCATAAGAAGAATTGAGGAATCTACCCGTAACACCTTCCACTTTGGCATTTCCTCTACAACCACTTCAAGCTCAACTCCTCCATCAGTTTCATGGATTTTCTCTGTTGCTCCATTTGGATTTAAACCTCCCTTATTATCAGTTGCACCAAGACCTGAAATCTCATCAACTCTCATCCTTTTACTTCCAGCTGTAGCTGCATACTCTGAAAGCTCCGAAACAGCATCCTTGCTACCTGAATAACCTGAAGGGTGGAGACTGTTAGGGTTACTATTCAAAGCTTGTTCCTGGTTCATCCCCCTACCACTGGATTTCCACTTTGGGTTTCCTCGGCCCCTTCCTGATTGAGTGATTTTTCCTTGTCCAATTCGTGTGCCATCCATTCTGATCAATTGATAAACTCGTCTCTTTGTGAGCTCAAAGATTTTATGCGTGGGGTTTGCAAAAATCCATACTGACCTCACACCCTCAGAAGCTCTCAGAGTGTCCAAGTATTTCAGGAACGTGACGGCATCGTACCTGAGAAGATACTCGGACAGCTTCCTTAGGGTTTTAAGATCCCCGACCAATTGTTTTGTTTTCCAACCCACCGTGTGCCACATGGGATCTAGCTGCCGTCTGACAATCTCATCAAAGGATTTGAAGAGGCCGTTGTCGACAGTGAGATCCTCAACGTCAACTTTGTTGGTCTTCCGGAGCTCCTTGAGGCACGCATCCATGACCTCGATGATGGCATTTTGGATACCCGCCATGGCAGAAGTCAAGGGCATTCGAATGTCGACCACTTCAGGAGGTGCCTCCTCAAGAGCATGGCTAACAGACAGATGAAACCGCGGCCACAAGTACAACCGCTTCACAAACAGTGACTTCATAACCCTCTCAGTCTTCGAGAAGCCAGAGACCATGGCCTGGGGTTTATCAGAGAAAGCCCGGACAAACCCTACCTTGTTGGCATGCCTAAAAAGCCTCACGATGAAAGCTTCCGCACAAGACTCCGACAGACGATGCGCGTTGTTAACCACAACACCTGCCACCTTACTAAGCGGCACACGCTCATTCAACATATCCACAATGAGAATCCGAGAGGTGATGAAAAATACACCACCCTTGGCATAGCATTGCATGCGTTCCAAGCTCGTATACTCGTTATTAATCTCCAAAGGCAGAGCAGCCGTGGCATCTTGCTCCTGAAGCTCTTCCCGCAACGCCTGTCGCTGCTCGTCGGAAGTCGACAGCAGCAACACGAGTTCACCGGATTTCTCTTGCACATGCAGTCGCAGCAACGAGGCCAAAACCTTTGTCAACCCTAAACCCGCGGCGAGAACCGTGACACCATCTGCCTCCACGAGCTCACTAACCATCTGCTCGTGGAATCCCAACATGGCCAAAATCCGATCTCTCTCTCTCTCTCTCTCTCTCTCTCCTCCACTTCCCTCCAGTCCCCCTTACATGAGACTGAATTCAAAAGAAGCGCGATCTTCCAATCCCACACAAATCCACAGAAGAACGGAGACGGGCCTGGCCGCCAAGCTCGCGGGCCGACGACGTCGGCTGCTGAGCGGCAGCTGTGAAGCGCAAGGTCGATCTTACCGCTCCCCCGCTCAGCCACTTACCTATTGTCGACTTTTCACTTAGTTTTTTACCCTCCACTCAGTAAATTTTCGCTTAACAAAAAACTGGGTTTTCTTGCACTTGCCTCTTGTTTTTCAGTAGTAAATTTTTACACTCTTTGATTGTAGAGTACTCAAAAACTGGCTGTGGAGAATGGAATTAGGTTAATATTATTATTATTATTATTATTTTAAAATATATATGTGCCAATGAAATTAGGTAATGCCTTTGTAGTTCCAATGATGGTGGTAAATCAAAACTGATGAATATATAATAATATTCAGACTTGATGTGAAGTCAGTGTTAAATGAAATTCTAGGTGACACCCAATCTTTAATTAGGTGATAGTTTAATATTAAGTGAATGTTAACTTAACATAAAATCTTCAGATTAAGTAGGTTTAAGTCCTACATGACTAGCATGGTGTTAGTGGATTCAACAAACTATTGAAGTCCTTAACACCAAGTTTGATTGCACCTTAAAGGGGGTATAATTATAAGATAATAAGCTTCATCTTACCAAAATAGTTTTTGATCTGAAATTTGCTCTAAATGGAATGGAAAACCATCTATGTTTTTTTTAAAGCCTATTTTTATCAATAGCATTGTCTAGTTGTGGATGATGAAAGTGATGAACATATTCGAGCTCCATAGTTATTTCTGAAAGTTAATAGAAAAAGAAAATAGTTATGAAACAATTAGGCTTGAAAATGAAATAGTTATTTTTGAATTGTCTTTGGAACGGTCCAGGGATGACCATATGACCAGAATGGTCTTATGAAAACAATACTACGAAACTTTTTGCAAAGAACCCCATACAAACCATTTCCTATGTGTGCAAATTTGAACTAGATGTTCTTCCGTGCTTCCCCCCCCTCCCCCACCACCCGGAACCCTAAACCCTAATCCCTGAAGTTTGTCTTTGGCAGGGTTTGTAGCAAATTGCACGAAGGAAAAACAGAAAGACAGTGAAAGCAGCAGCGCACAGAGATAGACACGGAGAGAGAGAAAGCCCGTTTCAGGAGAGCAAGTGTATGTGAGAGAAGATGGAGGATGACGGTAGCGCAGATGGTGTGCTTGGTAGCCGCGAGCAGTTCCGTCGTTACCGGAAGAGGAGGTCGTCGCTTCCTGCTAGAGGAGATGGAGGTGGAGTGGAAAGCCAATCTCCACTCGACTTTATGTCTCCGCCGTCAGTTCCTAAAGAGGCATCGCACGAGAGGTATGATAGTGCAATAGAATATGAGACTCCGGTAGTATCGCAAGGGAAAGGAGCTGCAAGAGAGAAATGGAGTGCGTTAAAGTTTGACAATGCAGTAGCAGGCTGGGGTAATGATAGGCGGGGTAGAGACGAGTTGGAGACGAAATCTGCTTCATTGCAAACCTCCAAAGCGCTTGTAACTGTCAAGCCTGAGCCTGGGATTGTGGAGGACGTATCTCGTAGGGCAGAAGAAACATATGCGCGTTTCGCATTGCCGTTGTATGCGGCTTTGCGAGAAGAGCTGATGTTCCCAGAGCTCATGTGTCAGTTTGAAGTTACCTGCCATGAGCTAGCAGAATCAGTGCGGGATGAAGCCACGGAGCGTCATCGCCTGACGGAGGAAAGGTTGATGAGGCAAACGGCTCAGATGTTGCAAGGAGAAGCAGGAACATGGTCTCTCCTGTGGCACCTTTACGGCAAAGAAACAGAAGAGACGTACTATGATGAGGCGATGGTCTTTCCGCCAACTTCACAGCAAGAAGCTGCTCTTTTTATACTTGCTAATCCATTAGCACAGCAATGCTTGCGCATTGTGCAGTGGCTGGAAGGCTTAGCTTCCAAGGAGCTTGACTATCAGAAAAAGCGCAAGGGATGGTATGCAGGATCTTATGTACAGAAGCTTGGTGTATGGCACCAAACACAGCAAGCAATCCGGAAAAGGACAGGGCGGGCAACTCTTGTAAAACACCTCGATCCTGATGCCCCATCACGGGAGCGGGCACATCTGCATCCTGAGGACCAGGAACTTCAAGAGGATCTGTTAGAAGATGTATGGAAATTATTGAGGGCTGGAAGATTAGCAGAAGCAAGGGAGCTTTGTAGAAGGGCAGGCCAGACATGGAGAGCTCCTAGTATTGGAGGTTGTGGAGAGCTTGGTCCATCTCCATCTTTTGATATTTTTCGAAATGCAAAGAAGGACAGGGTACGACAAGCAATGGAGCTTGAGAGGGGTTTTGCCAACCAGCGCCGCTTATGGAAGTGGGCTTCATTTCGTGCCTCTGAGGAGATTGGAGAGAATGCACCAGAGGCAAGGCACGAAGCTGCAGTCTATGCTGCACAATGTGGGAATGTGAGGCGAATGCTTCCTGTTTGCTTTGATTGGGAGTCTGCATGCTGGGCCATGACACGATCATGGCTTGATACTCTAGTAGACTCAGAGCTTTTCGCCCAGCATACACTGAAACCTCGCAATCAGACTGCAAAAGGAAATGGTCAGGGTGTGAGTGAGAAAGGAGGAGACTCGAGCATGGGAGCTGTAGAAGGACCCCATAGTTGGCCTCAACCAGTACTTGAGCAGCAGCCTCAAGACTTGGTTGCATTGTTTCAAAATCTTCATTCTGGAGATTTGGTGCATGAGAGTGTACACCGCAGCTGCAAAGAGCAACAAAGGCTTCTTCAGATGGACCTCATGATTGGTGACTTCTCCCACCTTCTCGACTTACTTAAGCAATGGACTGTTCCTCATGATAGTACTGCAGGGCCTCATGGCCACCCTCAAATGGTTCGATTTGGAGCACATTTGGTAATAGTTCTACGTAACATTCTAATAGAGACAGCTGACAAAATCATCATGGAGAAATTACAGCTCGTGGGGGACCTTATACTTAATGCCTATCTCATTTTTCTCTTTACTGAGCATCAGGAAGAATACTTGGGTCTGTATGCATCACAACTGGCTCCTCACCTGTGTGTCGAGCTGTATGCAAACTTCATGGATCTTCGACAGAATGACAATCTGGCTGTCAAGTACAAGATCTTTTGCTCTGCCATCGAGTTCCTTCCTTTCTTCTCTGATAACACCCACACAGGGTGTGTATCTGACATTCTTGACAGGTATGTAATGCATTATGTCTGTTAGGAACTGCAACATATACATGAATCATGAGACTGAGGTTCATTCAGCTTATGCTGTGCAGAAGGTGTGGAGAAATAATGACATTCCTATGGGGTTGGTTGTGATGGAAAGCAGGGTCTTGATCAAGTCTCGGGAAGTAAAGGCAGGCTTCCAACAACCAGTGAAGGAAGAAAGGGACCACGAAGTCACAAGGGAGCCACACCAGCTTTTTCAAAGCTCTTTAAAAGCTCAAGCTGTGCAATGGTTGTGTTTCAGCCCTCCTCCCTCTGTGGCAGATGGGGAGCTTTTGCAGGCAGAGCTCTTAGCACGAGCCCTTGAACATTGCAACCTTTTGTTCCGTGAGTTTGCATTGATCTCGCTCTGGCGTACACCTACAGTTCCAGCAGGACCGCACAATCTTCTTAGCCTCCTTGCAGGACCTTTGAAGCAACCTACAGATGTCCTTCTCTCCCTTGATGATGCCCATAATGTCAAGGACAATCTCCAAGAGTTTGAAGATTGGAAAACTTACTATGAGTGTGATGCTCTGTATCGAAGCTGGTTAAAAATGGAACAGGAAAATGCAGAAGTGCCTCCAGAACTTCTTTCAATTGAAGAGAAACAGAGAGCCATTTCTGCTGCCCAAGAAGCACTTGACCAAGGTTCTGCCTTGCTATATGAAAGTAATGGCTTTTGGCTTGCAGGAATGGTCAGTTCTGATGCCAATGAGCTTACAGATGTTGAGTGGCTGGAGGTCCATGTAACTGCAGTGCTGATGTCAGACACAGGTGCATATCTAGCTCCTGAGGCCACATTGTGTACTGCCTTGAGCAGTTCATTGTTTGAATGTGGTGGAGACTCTGGTGTGCAAAGACAGCTGACTGTGGATGTACAGAAAAGCACCAAAGATGGGAGCTGTGTGGATGTGCAACTACGTTGTGTGTCTATAGAAGGGGATGGAGTTGGGACAGCAATAGCTCATGATGGGGGCCTACTTGGATCCATACTGGCTTTAGCAGCCAAAGGTGAATTGCCTCATTTTCAAGCAGGGCTTATACTGGAAGTGGTCACAATGGATGCTTGGTATTGGGACAACAGCTTTGTGAAAAGATTACCTGCTGTTTATATCTTGCAAGGCCTTTGCCGTCGCTGTTGTCTACCTGAACTCATCCTGCGCTGTCTACAACTCAGAGTGTTTCTTGCAGCATTTGAGGATAGGTTGGAGGAGAACCACAAACTAATTGATTTTGTCTCTTCTAGAGAGACAGCTTTGTATGGCCTCTTTAGCCAGAGACAACTCCAAGAATTTCTGCTGTTAGAAGCAGAGGTGACCATACGCAGCATGGAGTTCACAGGAGATGATTCCTCAGTAATGCAGCAATGAGTGGTCTCTATATCCTTTTCCTTGTTCTGTGGTTTGATGCAGCAACTTAAAAACACCCATCTTTCTTCACAATTTTGCACATCCTGATACAGCAGGCATGTGGATGTGGCCTCTTTTGTGGGTGGCTTTTGGAGAATTGAAAAGGATGAAGGTCACTGGTGACTAGCCTCTTTCTGGCATTAAAACTATCCTGCCAATACTCAGATGACTCTTTCTGCACATCTGAAGATCTGTTCTCTATGGTCTTTCTTTAGCTCCAAAGACAGTTGTGCAACCAAGTTGGCAGCAACACCATCTGTTATGAATGGGCAGTGGATTGGCATTGTTGTAATTGAAACTGATTTGATCTCACACAGGGTTGAGCTCAGTGGACCAGAATAAGTTAAGGGTGCAAGATATCATGTATATTTGATGTTATGGAGCTGGTGTTTCAAATTGGCCTCTTTAGGAGGTCCCTCATGACACACACCATACTTCCAAGGTGTACCAATCTACCAACACTACCAGTGCAATCTTGAGACCTTTTTGCTGCAAAAGCAAGACTGGCAAAAAAAGTGGAACAAGATGGTTACCATGTGGGCATCAAGATAGAGCAATCCCTTTCTAATATGAGGGAAATCCAAAGGTGTGGATACAAATGTATGAACATTCAACCTCCAAGTGCTGATTCATGAGCTGAAATTTGTAAGGGTTGCATTTTTCAGTTCCAGGCTATGGAAGTCACAAGATCAGATGGAATTTCCAAGCAGCATTATAGAGCATTGTACCATCTTTAGGAGCAGTAAAATTAAATTAAACAACCAAGATGTTTACATTTCCAAAGATCTCAAACATGTGCCCACCCAGGAGGCTTTATGGCAACAGAAATGGTGCAGGCTTCCTCCAAGCTTTTGAGTCCACAAACATCAACCAATCAGGAGCTTGTAAGGTGAAAAGTATAACTTGCATGTGGAGCTTGTAACATGACAACTTGCATCTGTGGAGTTGCTGTGAGAAGCATGCTTATTGAGATCCACACAGATGCCAGTCAATCCAGCTTCCACTGCATCTGGATTGTTTTGCATTATTGCCACAACCCCATTCTGGCATACTTTTCATCCTCAGCAATAGGATCTTAAGCCACAATACTGAAATGTCAATCCTGTGTAACTTAATCAACCTAACTCAAAGAGCAACAGGATTTTGGCAAAATCAATGTGGCTACATGTGAAGTCCACACAGACCCTAAGAATCAGCACAAGAAAATGTTGCATACATGTTTCCCAAAACAACAAACAACCACAAAATTCCATCCAAATTATAAATCTCAACAGCATCCTGATATTTATGCAGGCTAGATCTACAATATGAGAGGGGTGCGCAAGTATGCCAGTAGAAAAAGATTACCATACTATGAAAAAGATCAAGAAATTCCAATCTAGACACACCTTGTAATCTCATGTGGACATGGCTCCTCAATTTTAATCTTTTTTACAATTTTCTGAAGATACCTAAAGCTTGACAAATACTTGATTCCCCAACAATCTCAAATGTTCGACCATCCTGAGGATCATGATGGGATTCAGTAGACCATCTTCTTATGAATACCCTGCCTAAATATCATTGCATAAAGTCCTGCAAAAATATGCACACATGCAGGACCCCTAAATATCCTGCAAGCTCATGATGAGAGGATGGTCTACTGAGTCCCATGATATCAACTGAACAATCAAGTCACAAGTGGGTGAAAAATTTAGCTTCAACTTGTTAGTTCACGAACAGCCAGAGAGTGTACTGATAAAATGAGGCTGATACACCCACAATGACAATGCAAGTAGCATTGACCCTATAATCAGGTGTGTCACCCCCCATCAAACCCAATCAGCAAGTACATTGCACAGAACAACAGGAAATGTTCATTCATTGCACAATTCTACTCTCCAGCAGCTAACTCCATGAGCTGCATTCCTATATCTTGCATCTCCTACTCAAGATTCCTCTTTTTCCCCAATTTCCTCTCATCCCCTCGTCATCCCTCTTACCACAAGTCCCACTTACATTTAATATACAACACAGCAACTTTGTGGGAGTAGTGGAGATATGGGAGTTGAACTACCATTGCAATCAAATGAAGAGAGGAGGACTAGTCAGACCCAATTTATATCTGCTGCACATTGCAAGCAAAGATATTGAATCCATGCAAAAGCCATTCAGAAAATCTTGTTGAGATCTTCAACACAGGGGAAGAGAAGCATGTACAAGTCAATTCAAGTCAACAATATAATGCATGTCATGGTTGCTGAAGCATAGTGGGGTAATTTGAGTTATCTCCATGATTGCAGTGCCTCCCCTTCAGAATAATTGGAGTACATTCTCCTTGATTCAGAAGAAAAAAAACAGCTTTCTATTTGCTCTACTGGAGTAACTTGTGTATGCAGCTACAAACCTACAGATATAGTTGGAAAGCATGATTAGTGGTAAAGCTAGACAAGTTAATCCAGATATTACTGACATCTCAAAGGTTACTAAATTGCGGTGAGGAAGACCTTTTTGAGTTGCTACATTCAGAGGCTTTCTGACATGCAAGAATGATTCCTATGCAGCAGAGATTCATGAGGATGATGAAACCAAAGATCACCCACTTCTGAACATAGAATAGGAGCAGATGTAGAAGATGGAGAGGAAATGCACCTAGAGTGGAGACATCATCAGACCAAAAAGAAAAACTTTAATTGTTATTTTTCTTCATGCAAGTCAAACCCCACTTCAATCAATAAACCCAACCATTTCAAATACAACCATTTGCTGTAACTACATGTTCCACACAAATGACCACAGTGCCTATGATGGATGTTTGGTATATTACCTAATTGCATGATTACACAGCCAAGCAAGAACATTCCACAGTATGTTCCTCAAAACAAGTGCTGAGTACTGACAGGTTCAAGAATCCACATCTTGGCAAGCTTCATCAGTGCCATTTCCATTCCCACAAAATACAACAAGAGCTCGATGCCTAAGGCATTGAGCTCACTGATTTTAAGAACTTCAAGGCCCCCATTACTAACTGTTGAAAAAGAAAGTTACGCCCAGCAACATAGAAGCAGTCAACTAGGGTGACTACAAAATTGTCCTACAAAGTAGATGATACACAGGGCATTATTACACCTACTAGAGGTCAAAAGGTCTGCATCAATGAAGAGTCAAGCATGAAGTTAAGTAGATTTAACCTTGCGTGAAGGTGGTCTGCGTAGTGCTCCAATCAGATCATCAAATCCCTGCACCCCACATGGTTGAAATGCTTGCTTGTGAGTTGTCCAGCAATCCAAAACAAATCTGTCCAGCAGTTCCATCTGTGCATAATTTTCTTACTGGAACAAAAGCAAGCTCACTTCCAGTGCAAAAAAAGAAATCAACATGAATGCCAAGTTGCCAGTACCTTGGTTGTCACCAAGAGGATGAGGAATAAGAGCCCAAGATATACTCCAACAGCAAGCATTACAAACAAATCAAAGGTTACACTTGCCACCTGTCATCCATCATGTACTTTGTTAGAACTGCTGAAAGATGCTTTTGTGACATCAACAGCCTACAAGCCACTCTAAAGCTCCAAAAGAAATCAAATGTGAGATTTCCGAGGCAAGGGATTAGGTTTGTAAGATTGAATGAAGTCATGAAATGTGTGCGCCATGTCTAACCTGATGTACACTGAGTTGTGCTTTTGTCAAATCATAAAAAACAAATGTAGAATCCAGTGTATCATGGTGATAACTAGCATCCATGGTATGCTCCGCCAATTCCTGCAACACCATATTTCACCCAATAAATACATAAATTCAGATATTCCCCTATTTTCCTGTACACCATGTGTGCCTTAGCAGATTCCAAAAATTTATAGGATTCACAAAAGACCAAGGGAGTGATGTGAAAAAAAACTCACCTTGTAAAAAGCAGATACAATGGGTGCGTTCTTGCCCAAGAAAGGTGCAACACGAGGTGTGCGAGAGAGCAAGTCAAGCCAAGCACGCACGTAGGCAGGGTTAACAGCCAGGCTGCTTCCTTCAGCAAAGACTTCAATCTGCTTCCCTTGCTGCTTATAAATATGTCTCTGTTAAAGCAAAAACCAAGATTAATGCATTGCCATCTGAATTGTGAAGTATCAAGGACACCATGATCATAACTAAAACACACAGCAAGAGAGTAGGCAACATTTCAACTGATTCAGCATCACACTACTATATCTGTGTCAGGCAGGAGAAAAACAATGTCACGGACCCAGTTCTGAAGAGCTAATACTGGACCAGAAGGACAAGATGTGCAAGCTCAACACCAACCCTTCGCTGTATTATAGGACAGGGAAGCTTTAACTTCCTCTGGCAAACTAACTACTTGGACAAACTTCAAACATAGAAAATTCCAAAGCTGATTCTGGGGAGAGTTGTGTCAACATGGAAGCAGATACAACAAGAGCACTTCTTAGTCAGATTAGTAAAACGTACAGCTAAACTTTCTGCTACAAGCTTGATATTCTGTACAACAGTCGTTTCATTCACCATTCTCCTGCACACCGGTCAAGGACCACAGTTGTACTAAAACCATGCAACATACACAGTCTGCAATCAACATACATGCACATGCCATCTTTACAAATGCAATGTTCTGGCTGAATGGAGAAAAATGCTTGAAAACAAAGCATCAAAAAGTACCGGCTATCAGAAATGCCACCCGTATGTTGAAACAACTCAGGAGCAGTCTCCAGTTGAGACAGAGTGGCAGCAGTGATTCGCTGCCGTGAGAACTGTTCATGCTCCCAAGCTACCTGCATTCACAAACATGCATGCTACACCTGGGACATGCTAGCCCAAAACTTCATCTCACTATCTAAGGGACTGATGAACACTACCATGAGATAGCAAAACTCCAGATATTTGCACATAAACTACAAAAAAGAAACACATTTAGAAGATCTAAAACTGCACAACTCTCCTCTATTCACCAAGCTGTCTTGAGCATTCCCAACACAACTAACTTAAGAAAGTTTGGAAAGATACCAACTTAGCATTGCTCGCACTATACAAGTTGTGCAGAGAAGCATTGATAGTTGTTCAACATTGTAAAAACACATGCAAAGGTCTCAGAGACAAAGGAATGCATACTCGTGGGTTGGAGATATTGATCTTCTTGTGCCTAAGTTCCACAGAAAGATCCAGGCCTTCTGCCACATCCACAAATTCCTGCATCCAAACATCCACAAACCCAACATCACATGGCAGCATAATGCCAAACAACAATTCACAGGTCATTTGATTATTGCATCCCAAAGTGGCAGTTGCATGAACCTATCTCTACTCAGCTTCCATCTACAACTTAGTGTTTGACGATCATGATCTCCAAAAGTGCTACAGAATGTTTTGGCCTCCAGAATTTATACACACTTTCCAAACCAGCTCATTTGAACAAAAAGATGGAGACATTCAGAACTGCACTAAGGTGTTTACAAATGGCTTTGATTGTTATCACTCCAGGAGAGTATTTCAGCAACTTACACTGTGGATCTGTTTGATGAAAACATTGTCAGGAGGCTTTGAGACATGCAACCACAATTGATTGCTTGAAGACCCTATAGTATTCAAGCACAAAGCATACTCCATGCTCTCCCGGATTCGCTGATCAAAGTTGCGAAGCCACTGCACAGTTTGTTTGGAGCAGGCATTATCAAAGACCTGCAGGTTGGCCTTGACCAGAAAAAAACCATGGATATACTACACAGGAACAACAACATACTAAACATTGCCCAACAAGAATGTTCAGACAATGTTACTGTATGTGTACATGTATATGCTTGCTGCAGCACAAGCTGAGATACATCAACTTTGAGGCCCTGTGCACTCCAACAAAACCTAGAAATCACATACCTTGTTTGTGCCATTATAATTGTAAGGCCCTCCTGCAGTCAACCCAAAAAGCAGATTATAACGTCCTCTTGTTTTGGGGTTTGCATAGAGTCGAGAAAACAAACGGGCCAACTCCAGCAAAGCTGTTACTCCACTTCCACTGTTGTCACTGCCAACTGATAGCGCCTGTCAACAAACCAGCAATCCTTCAATTGCAAAGCACAGGCACTGACAGCTGACAGCTGACTACTTCTTGCTAGCAACAAAGGAGAAAGATGACTGTTGCCTTCTTGGTATACATCACAAACGGAGATTGGATTGGAAAAATCAATTAACAATGGCATATGCTCCTCATCCATCAATAAATGCACCTCTTGTGAGAATCATGCAGACTCCTTCAGCAGCCTATTACAATTAGCCCACCCATTTTTTCATTTCCTTCATCATGACCTGAACTATTAATCATTTCCACCCAGTCTACTCTTGTTTTCAAGCCTCTTAATATTCTTCCTTCATCCCAACTTGTTCTGTCTTTCATATTCTCCATCAAATCTCAGCATCATAACAGCCTATCCTATGCGGTATCACTACAGCACATGCCACCAGTTGCCTCTTTATTTGTGTTGATTATCAAAAGCCTCACTTTATGATCCTTGGAGGATTGCAATCAGTCTACTGCAAAGTGCCATCCACAACAAGGAATGTGATTTTTGACAAAAAGAAACTTCAACAAAATCTTGGAAACTTTCTTAAGACTTCAAAACCACGAGTAATTTCATATCTTTGTGACCATTGAGTCCCACAGTGCAAGATGAAACAAACTGCTGACAACAGTTGGTTAACTGCTACCAGGGGCCTCAACTCATGAAGTTTTGTTGTGTTACATCAGGAAACAAGCACACAGTCTCTTACAGGTGCTGCCCCAAAAGTATCATAGGATGCCACAATTGCAATGGTGGGTAGAACTGAATTATCTCCCTCTGCGCGCAATCCTGGAAGCCACCCCTGCAGACCAATCCAATTGGCTATTACTGTAAACTAAAATCAAAGAACACAACATAGCATAAGAGCTCAGTATCTCCTATCGCATACTCACTAACAAGAGCAGTCAGACAACATAAACCCTGACACAAATTAGAACACATTCAATATCACAAGCATTCAAAGAACTGCTAAACCCAGAGACCTAAAACCCTAGGTTCAAGGCTCATTATGTCAACTTGCAGCTGCTTGCATTGAACAAAGGTTGGCACATACCTGGATGTTTGTGAATGTTGGTGGTGGTAGCTTTTTTGCATCAGCAACAGGTATAACTAACTTATAGCTGCACAGGATAACCAAGACATCGTACAGTCACTACAAGGCACCACCAATCACATATACTGCTCAAGAACACCAAAGAGTCCAGGCTGAGGACCTTTGGATCCTCCTAAGAATGGACAAATTCCATTGAGGCAGAATATGATGCCAGAAACAGTATTCAATAACGCAAGACCTCAAACAAACCAAGACAACCTACCCTCCAGTCATAGCTGTTGCAGGTCTACCAGCAGCATCATTCACCGCGACTTCCTTCAATATATTGATGAGGTTCTCATCCTCATAGGCAAAATACACAGGGTACTGCATCAAACTCCCCCCAAACCCCAAACCCACATCCATCATCTTCCCAATTCACAATCTTCTGGATGTCCAACAAATCCACAACTCAAGAGACTGTGAAACAGTTATGTCTCTTCAAACTGAGATACATCAGAATGTCAAAGACAGCAATTTCTACTATGCCTAAAACCTCTCTCATGGTTTCTTCCCAGTGTGCATACCGGGAGGTTATTATGGATAAGCCACTGCTCCACTTCTGCAATGTGTTTCCTGACCACAGTGTAGTTGTCGTCACCATCCCCTTCACTGTCTGAGTCAGTTGGACTACCATAATCATGAGGGAACAACAGCAACAGCCCCCCTAGCAGGCGCTTGCTTTGCAGATACTCTGCACACATAAAAATCCAGACATCAAACATACATCACCAACAACACCCGCCCACCTTCAAAACCAGAAGATCTATGATGCATCATACAATACAACACCTTTAGAAAGAGGACTGATGGCATTTGGACTGTGGCTGGTAACTAGGGTGCCTGGTGTAGAATCAGAGCTTCCTTGCAGGAGGTGGAATCTAGCAGGTCATAATAAATACAGCACCGCACTTTGTCAAAAAGCCCTCTGAGGATTCAGCAGCCTCTAGGTTACTGATGTCAACACCATCCCATGGTAGCTCAATCAACTACGAAAACTGAATCTAGTATGCACCTCGAACAGCCTAACCACAACAACTTCTGCAAGATAGCCATAAACCCTAACACAGTGGTAGAAGAGGGAGGGGGAGCTACCAGCTTGATAAAACCTAAAATGGATGCCACGAAGAGAGAGAGAGAGAGAGAGAGAGAGGGAAAAAAAAAAAAAACTGCTTACTACTACAGCAGAGCTGGTTTCAGAGGCAAGTGCATACGCACCATTAAGCATAGTGATATTAGCTTCAGCGATGGGGAGGATGATGACGGTGCGCGAGAGGTCAGAGCCGGGCACAGCCAGGTTTGAAGAGGCATGATGATTCATCGCCGCACGCCTGGATCCTAAAGGCACACCACGCAAGTCGTATTGAATCATGCGGTAAACCTCCACTACCGCTGCGGCATCCGCCACTACCACGCCCACCACAAGCGCCACTAGTGCAACCGCAGCTTGCCATAGAACTCTGTCCCGCACTCCGATCGCCATGCTCACAAACTCCGTTTGCTCCCTACCCTCTCTCCCTCCCTCCTTCGCTTCCCCCGCTTCCCCCTTGAGCGCCTTTGCGTTAGAAAATGAAAGGGGAGAAGCAAATGCAAGCCTTTTGTTCGCAAGTGCATGTTTCAAAAATGAGTACTAAAGGAAAGTGGCGAAATTTTCGCCAAAAAGAGAAATTGATTTTTTTTTAAATAAGAAATGAAGTGATTTTGGCTTGTTTCAATAGCCAGAAATAAGTTTAAAGTTAATACCAATAATACTAATAATTACAATCGCCATATGTTTATATATTTTGTTTTATTTTTTATAGCCATATAAATAAAATATAGAAGGTTGAATTTTTAAATATGTGTTTCATATTTGGTTTCTATTTAGCAATGTTTGGCTAAAATCTTCATAAGGATGGATGATAACTAGTTTTTTTTTACATCTTCTTAAGGATGATCTTCATTTAGGCTACATTGAATAAATTCCTAAAGTAAACCAGGGGTTACATGTTGTGTTTATTGTTGGCTCTCTCTCCTTGTACGAGAAAGACTACGGAACCTTACCATGGTTAGCTATGTCATTTTCATTTGGTCCCACATTTTGACGAATTTTTCACCATGTGTTATTATGAACTAACCAATGGTGAGTTAAATTTTTTTGGGAAATTTCATCCAACTTTTTTCATTTGGGTCTCACATTTTGACGAATGTTCACCATGTGTTATTATTATGAACTAACCAATATGGTGAGTAAAATGTTTCAGAAATTTCATCCAACATTTTTTCATTTGGTCTCTCATTTTGAGAGGAACATTCATCAAGTGTTAGTATCAACTTTAAGTGAGATTTTTTTTTCTTTTTTTTTTTCTTTGACAACTTCTCTTTCCAAACCAAAATTTTGCACATTTTATGATAGCCCAATCTTAACCACAAGATGTATCACAATATGTTTAAAATTTAGATCTCTTAATTTAGGGTTTAGGGTTTAGATCTCTTTCCCAACATGATTGTTTTGATATGAGTATCATGTGTTCTAGGGTGTAAGTTGCAAACTCCATTGTTCTTTGCAAAGGTAGGAAACAAGTACATGATCTATCTAGTTAAAGAGAGTGGCATTTCAATATTGGTATCATGGTGCAAATTTCAAGCTTGGAAATGGAATGAAAGGCTATGAGTAAATATTATGTGTTTTCTTCCTTAAGCTCAACTAGGGCTAAAACACAAGATCTAGAAGATACTTTCTTTTGAAAAAACAAATAATGTTTTAGATACATTTATGATCCAAGCTTCCATTTCCATAGATTTTTTTTGTTTTTCATGTCACTAGTTCAATTTTCTCTCAAGGTGCCAATTTGTGTCTATTATTATGTTCAAGGATGGTGATTGGTTTTATATACTTGAAATTCATCAATGAATTTACAAGTGGATATCCTTGGAAAAAGTTGAATGAAAAAATAAAGTTTTCATGACAAAATGTGTTAGATGTGGTTTAGCCCAATCCTAAGAAAACACTTTATCCTTGGCATCCTTAACTCCTTTAATCATGTTTCTATCCATCCTACGCAAATTGTGGTAAGGGCATCATAAACCATGAGGTGATTGCCTAATACTTCACAAACAACACCATTTGATCTTACAATGGCTTGGTCACGTAAACCACCCACACAACATCATTTTCATGAAAAAACACATTGATAACAAACACAAAGTCATCATTGCCAAGTATATTTTGCATGTAAAAACAAAATTATCCATGATGGTAGTGATATTGGATTTAAAAAAAGTATTTGAAACACAAAATAATTATGTTTCCTACCATAATTGATTTTTTTTCAACCTAACAACTACACAAGAATTTATATCCAACATAGATGTAATTCATTGAAAACCTATTATTATTCCTTACAAAGGGATATGAAGTTTTGTTCACAATGGAATGTCCTTGCCCATGGTGTTTTGTCTTGTGACAACATTGATAAAGTTTGTTTCCCTACTCAAAAACAACTTGTCAAAAAACACAATCCTTTTGTGACGTGCTCCCAAATTCTTAGTTAAACCCAAGTTGGGTCTAAGTTACTCAACTGCGAAATTGTGAGGAACTCGAGGCATGTTCCCAGCTTTCAACACTAGACAGGGTAAAGGGGCGTGCTGAAGCTCTAGGATGGGACTAAGAAGAGTGATAAGCTATTCACTTACTTGAACTTGCATTAAACCAACCAACAAGTTGATTAGTTCACTTTCTGGAGCACCCTTGGTGCTAGGATAAGCCATGAGCAACTTTGAATTCACATGACTCATCACAGCCCGGACTCGAGGGAAGCCACCACCTTCCCCCATATAATGTACTATGTGCCTCTCCACGACACCCACATCCGAATGGCTTTTTGTCCCGGGACTCCCCAGGAGGAGTCCCAAAATTGTCCCAGTTTGGACTCCCGAGACTTTGTAGGGTCATAACTTTTTGCTCAAACCTCCAATTGGGATGAAGTCTAAAGCAAACTTGTAGCTCTCTTCAAGAGCTTTCCAACGGTGTATCACACTTTACCTTCACGCACTGAGGTCAGGTTGATTCCTAACTTTTAATGGTCGGGAATCAAACTACCAACTTGACTCTCGGCCTTTCTTTTTGCCATAACTTATGCTGCAAATGTCTAAATGGCCCATGCAAGGCCATTTTCGACATCTACACTTTGATAGATTTCCAATGATATAAAGAACACCCCAATGCGATGTGTTTTGACCCCTACAATCGAACTCTGAAATTTTTGGAATGTGAATTTCATCCTCACACTCCCTCAAAGCAGGGTTGTCACATTTCGTGTTTGCTAATTGGATGGATCATTATCTTCTACTTGATTTGGTATAATATAATACAACTAGTTTCATCAAATTGACTTATGGATGTGTTAAATTGGATTTGACACCTATGTGTTAATTGTGAACTTTTTGAATTAAGATTATGGCACTTTGTCATGTTACTATTAGTTTATTTGAAGTTGTAAATATTAGTTGAATTGCCTTGGCAAAGCTTATGAAGCCCCTTTTGGTTGAATTCCATCTAATTAAAAAGGTTTTTGTTTGTGTGAAAGATGAAAAAAAAAATTTGGCCACCTTAAATTTTACCTTATTTCTTGTTGTCTTGTGTGATGTTTTTCAATTGGAGAAACCCTATTATGGCACATACTTTGTACCTGTGATGTCCAAAGTCTACAAATATACTAAAAATGAATCCAAAAGGTTTGTCAAAACATTAAAAAAATATATTTAAAAAATCATCATGCCCTTCAAAAGACCATCGCATGGATGAAAAAATTGGGCAAAGGGAGGCAAAAATAAGAAATTGCATGAGTTGAAGTTTGTTACCACAAGATTTTGAAACTCTTATGCAAACCAAGTTTTTTTCAAAAGTTGTGTTTTTTCCAAGAAACATCGTGTCATGCATGTTAATGCCATGAAGTTCATTCATTTGAATGTTCATCCTTGTACCTAACTTTTAGTTTATTTTTAGTTCATTCTAATTAAATCTTAGTTAAATTTTAGTTAAGTCCAAATTAACTCATAGTTAACTCTCAATCAACTTTGAATTAAATCCTAATCCCAATTAACTACTAATTAACCCAAAGTTAATTCATAATTAACTCCTAGTTAAATCCTAATTAATTCTTAGTTAAATTCTAATTAACTCCCAATTGATTCCTAATTAAACCCCAGTTAACTCATAGTTGGCTTTTAGTTACAAAGGCTTTCAAAAAGCTTATTTACTTAATGCACACATAGAAGCCTCCTTGGAAGTTTTTTTGAGATAGGTCCCCAAGGAGGTATAAATAAAGTAAGACCCCTCATTTCTTTCAAGCCTATTCAACATTAGTTTTAAGCATGATCTTGCACCATAGCCTTGTCATGTTTTTTTTCATGTTCATGTTTGCATATGTTAACACAATGAAGATTTATTTTCATGTTATCTTGCACATTTTATGTTATTGTTCTTAGTTTTTGTGTTATTATTTTTGAATCATGTAATCTTATCTTGTTCCTTGTTTGAAAGTAAGACTTAGACCTTTCCCTTAACTTTTGTTTTTGTGGTTCATGTCCACGACACATTGGGCACATGTTTATGTAGTCACAATTTGATATAATCACCAATCCTTGCATTTATAGGTTGGAGTTCCCATTTGTGCCAATTGGGTTATCACATAGTTGGTGACTAAAATTTTAAACCAACTTATATCTAAATAACATGTTTCAAATCGTACTATAAAGACATATTAGTTGTTGTTTAATGTTTTTTATGATGTAATTGCATTAGCATGAAGCTTCAAGTTGAGTACAATTTTAAAGTAGCCATTATTCCTCCTTTAACATGTGTAAAATTTTATGGAAAATTGAAAATCCTACATGTTAAGATGGTTGTTGAAGCCATGCATGTCTTGTAACTTTTTGTGCATTTTTTGTTCAATTTGATATGGCTATGGCATGTAACATGTAATCGATGTTCATGTTGGAACTTAAATACAATTATTTAATGTGTGTCATAGACCTAAGTGGGAAGGACGTAACTAATTGGGTTGAAATGGAAAAATATGACATGAAAATTTTAATTACATTTTAGCGATTGTTTCAAGTCTCTTAATCGTGGTCATGTAGACACACCTTCTTGAAAACCATTTCTTGCATATGATTGACTATTTGGTGTTCCTACATCCAAAAAACAACCTAGTGAAGGCTTGTTGAAATATGATTGTCTTTATTTTGTCATATTATTATTTAGAGGTTCCAACATGAAAAGTCCTCTTGCTTAGTGGAAGAAACATGAATATCAATAATTGATTGTTAGGTTCTAATTAACACAACAAATCCTTGGAATTTCAAGAATCCAAATGCATTTCAACATTGTTGATATTTTGACTATTTTAAAGAACTACCAATCATGTTCAATAACTTGGATGCACTAGTCATGATCTACAAAAATTCACTTAACAATGTGAACCAAAATTATCCTTTCATCAAACAAGGTGTCATTGAGTTTTTTTTTGCAAAAGACAAATTGTTTGGTGAACACAAAAATGAGTTTTAAAAGCAAGGTTACTTTGAGAATGAATCACAAGTTTGTGCTTTTGTGTCCATTCAAGTTAATAATCTTCTATTCAATATCTAGTAACCCATGGAGTTTCAAGTGCAATATTTTGCTCAAATTCCTTTTTTAATTGTCAATTATAGGTCTTATATTGTGAATCGTGTTGTTGAACAAGCCTACTATTTGTTAATGTTAAATTCCATGTTATGTTTGTGCCTAGTAGGTTTAATCATCCATTAATGATAATTTGGGACATTTTTAAAATTATTTTTTGTAGTGTTTGTGTCTAGCAACATTAATAGGTGACCAATGATGCATTTTTGTTGAACTTGGAACCTTTGTAGATCAATTATGACTTGGTGTTTGTGTTGGTTATTTTTAGGGATTCATTAATGTTGGAACCTTTATGAAAATTAACTTTGTTGTGTCATTGTGTTTGTTAGCCTCAATAGGTGATCAATGATGCATTTGTGTTGAACTTGGGACCTCTATAAAGTAATATTGTTGTGGAAAGTGTGCAAGTTATTTTTTATGATTCGTCAATGATCTTTTTCTTCAACTTGGGACCTTTTTAGATTTATTTTTTGTATGATCATGGGTGCAGTCCAATCCAAGAAGCCAAAAAGGGCGTCGGACCACAAAGAAAAATAATCAAAATCAGATAAATGTTTATATTTTATGATTTGAAACTACAAAAATCATGGCAAGTTGTTTCTTCATTTATATGAATGTTAAGAAATTCAAACCATAAATCCATTTGATAAAATTTTAAATTTAAATTTAAATTTAAGACCTTTGAAAGTGAACACCTGTGTGTCAAAAGGAATCAAATTTTCAAAGGATTATAAAAAAGATTCATACAATAAAAAAAAATTGATGGGAAAAACATTAAGAACATAAAAACCCATTAGCCACATTGAAAAAACACTCATACCCTAATATATGTGGAATTTTAACACAACAACACATTATAGGTTTTTGGACTAGTCAAAGAAACGACTTTTGTCCTTTTCAATTACAAATATATCTACTTAATCACATAAATCATTATGTAGTTGCAAAGGCCATTGAGATGTCATGTGATGTCATAGTTTTTCAACTATGCTAACTAATGGGTTTTTTTGGATAAATATATTATTATACTTGAAATTATAATAAGATGCTTTAAATAAATGAAAATTAGTTAATTAAAAATACCTTGACTTTTGTGAGTAGAATAACAACTTCTAGTTTCACAACATGATGATGTGACATTCCATGTGGAAATAAAATACTTCATTATTAATCAACATGATGACTCATACATTACTTTGGTCCACCTTTGCAATTAATAATGATTCAATCTCCCATGATGATAACATGACATGCTATATACCAACAAGATGATATGATTATTCATCGACATCATGATTCATAGCATTGATTTGATGAATTAATTTCATTTATTAGTTAAGTGGGTAGATGTAAATTACAATGATTCACTTTTGTGACGAAACAATGTTTTTTCCTTGGGTATTCTTTATTCAAATGCTTGTGGTGATTAATATATCCTTAAATCTACTAATTGGGACTTGGATCTAAATTAACAACTTTATTACGAAAAGAACTATGTGGTTATTAATTGATAAAAAATTTGTTTGTTAGTAATAATGGTTTTTGAAGTCAGAAAATATGGAATGGTCATTTGAGTAGAACATCACAAAATGGAAAAAAAAATTATATTGATTCGCATTCCAAATTTGTTATTGGGACTCAATATATAATGTAATACAAGATGATAAACTCATATGAAGAATCTTTTCTTTGAAAACTTTAATTGTTTAATAATTAAAGACTCTTGAATGGTTAAAATTTGACCATATTTTCATAAGTCCATATGAGTTGTAATTTTTGTTTGTTTTTCAAAAAAATTGTCCCCAAAACATATTTTTTGAAAGTTTTAGATGAGGCAATTCCTTTGGACTTTATAAGTTTTTTTTTGTAAAACTTCCAAATCAAAAAATGACATCAATTACATTAAATACTAATTTTCACATAGATTTGGGAAGGTTTGTAGGTGATTGAACATGTTTTATTCAAATATTAAAATACTAATATTTTTTAAAGTAATAACCATGTCCATTTGAACCATTTTAAAGACTTTTGTATGGACTTATAGGGAGTGTATTTTTTGTTGTTTTGAGCCATTATATTGTGCATTCACCTAGGCTTTTTAGGTTAGGAATTTCACATTTGTTTTTAATTTAAACCATTTGGTTTAAGTTAAGTTGCTTAAGTTACATAACATAGGTAGCTAACCAAACTAAGTTAAATTAGGTTGATTTTTGGCGAGGCGGGCTAGGTTAAATTGTCTAACCCAGCTAGGTTAAGCTACATTGATTTTTGGCTATGCTAGCTACATGGGTAAGTTGATCTTTGGTCATGTGTAATGATTCATAACATGTGTTTATAGAGTTTTGACGCATGTCATCCATCCATCAAACATCTTTTGTAACATTTACTTGAATAAAATAACTAAGTTGAGATGACATGCATTTCACATGTCAAACCAAGGTTAATGATTACATGGAATTTCATTATTATAAGAAATTTTAAAAATCATAATCGTTAAAATGACAAGGTTTTACAACTAAACATACTTGCGATCAAATGGGTGAAACAACATGGGTTTAGCAATTCATCAGTCATTGATCACATATGTCTTTCCTAATTAGTATGTAATTGTAAAAACTAGTTGCAAAATCCACAATGTGTTGTTGTGTAAATTGTTTTTAATTCAAAAGACTTTCCAAAATTGATCCATGTAATTTAAAATTTTTGAATGTCCTTTACCACATATAAATGAAGTATAATCTACATGATGTGTTCTGAAAATTTATAGTTTATTATAAAAGAAAACGTAATAACGTAAAAAATGAAAATTTGGTTATGATTTGAAATAATTATCATTTTTATAAACAGAACATTGAATAAAGACATTTTCAAATTTTCATATATTTTTTAAAATGATAAACACAAAAATATGTCTTGCACTAATACAACTATAAGTCTTTATTATAACAGCTTGCAAAAACAATTGTTCAAAAATTCAATTGTGTGAAAAAAAATTTTGGGAAAAAGGACATGAAGTCCTTTACTAAAATAATCATGTTGATTCATTGTATCTTGTTTGGACCCTTGTGTTTGGTGGCTTCAATCAATAAACAATGATGCATTTGTGTTGAACTTGTAAGGAGCTTTGGACAACAATTTTGTCATAGTGTTTGTGTTAGTTACCTTTGGTGATTCATTCATGATTTTCTTGAGCTTCAACTTGGACCTTTATGCAAATTAATTTTGTTATGTGTTTGTGGTTAACAATTTTAAATTGTCAATTTAAATTTACTTCTATAAATTAATTTTGTGGTGTGATTGTACACAACAACTTTATTTAATGATTTATATGTTGGTTCAGTTTGTTTTCAACTGAAGCGTGATGGATCAATTTTGTGGCATGTTTATGTTAGTAGTTTCAATCATTAAAAGGTCAACCATGTTCATTGTTCATTTTGTATTCAATTATAAATCTCAAAATTAATTTTTGGGAGTGTGCTTGGATTGTAGTTTTTCTTGCACATAAATGCATGTACCTTTTGCTTCCAACTTTAATGTTTTAGATTTTGAACCATTTTTCTTCTATTATCTAGTTACAATTGATGATCACATTATTTTGATGTTCAAATTTGTTGGCCTTAAAAACTTGTGAAATATTTATTTACAATCATCTTTACTTTTTGCATTTATATTTGTAGTGTGGCATCATGTAGACTATATTCAAGTGTTACATGTTGTATCCAAAAAGTTTCAAGTTTTTTCGATGTTGCATTTTGTTTCCATTAATTAAAGAGATGGTCATTGTTGTAATTTAACTTTGTTGGATGAATTTTTTTTAAAAAATCACTTGTCTTGTGGCATCACACATTCATATTCACATTGAATATTTCTTTAGTGTCAAAATTTTTAAACCTTGGATTTCATACCATAATTGTGTACAATCTTAAACTATGTATGTATTTACTATTGATACCTCTAGTATCCATTTTTCAAAATTTTAAACCAATACTAGTTTTCCAATGGTATATGCTTTTTGAAATTATGATGATACTTGGGACATTTTCATATGTTAAGATTCCAATATCAATCCAACATTAGTATAATTGATTTAATCAATAACATCAAAAAAATATTCAACACATATTTATAAAAACAAATAGTATCAAACCTATAAGGGTTTTGAAAAAATATGTTAAATTTTTTTCCAAAGTAATTCATAAAAATAAAATGCCAAAAGAAAATATATTCCATAATTAATCACCATAATTTGAACAAATCTATCAGTATAATCACATGCATTGCAAAATATTGAAATGCATATATATTATACAACAATTTTGGCTTATAGTCTCTATTTACCTTTTTTGAAACAATTGCCCTCCACCAAGTAAGGGTAAAATGAATATTAACCAAGTAAAATACCCATGAATATATCAAGGTATTAGATTTGCCTGCCCAACATGCTAACATGAATGTTATTTGGCAAAAAACAACATATTAATTGTAAAAGTGATTTTTTTTTACTAGCTTAACTTTAGTTTAGCATTAGTTTAATTGGTTGTAGTAATTTTTGAAAGAATCATTTGGATTTAAATATAATGAATTCTACACCATTTGATTTTCACATTCATAAAATTTTATAGCATCATGCATAATAGTAGATTAAAGCCATGCAAAGGTAAACAAAATTGACAAGGCTACATGTGAATTGGTGATTACAACCACATACCCACTCAAATTGTAAATTAGATCTCATCTTGCAGAAAAAACATAATACCGAAAAAAAATCAAATTAAATGACAAGAGGAAATACCGTAAAGGGAATAATTGTTATTAAAACATTTAGCAAGATGAGAAAACATAATAGTGTCTTGATTGTCCAAATGTCATCATATTGATTCAAGGAAATAAACTTTGAAAGGTGTAAAATGGGTAGGTTCAAAGTTTGGTGTCAACAAATGATGAATTTTTGTTTGAATGTGAAAGTATGTGCATGATGAATGAAAGGGTTAGATGAATCATTGAAAATCTTGGTACAAGCATGACCAATGATCTTCAAATATATCACGTGTTTAGTTGAAAGTTGGAGGGTGATTGAAACAAAGGGTTAATAAAGCTTCAATGGAAGAAGGAAAAATTAAGGGTTTAGAAAAAATGGAACAAGGAAAGTTGACAAAGCTTCAATGGAAGAACAATGAAGTGTTTGGAAGGTGCATGCAACAATAAAAACCCACAAAATTTCAAAAAGAAAAGAAAATAGTCCATAGATGGAAGGTGAATGCAATAATAAGAGTTGTCAAAGCTTCATAGGAAGAAGGAACAATCAAGATGAGCATAACAAATTTTTTTTGACAAATCTTCAAAAGAAAGAAGGAACAATGCATTGAGCAAAGAATAGGCAAAATTGAAGGCTTCCATGAGCTTGCCTAAAAAATTGGAAATCATTTAGGTTGTCAAGGTAATGATGCATTTTGTTTTCCATAATGTTCCATGCAAAAACAAATAAAAAATGGTTGATTTATATGATACATATATATTTCCACCTCCTTTAATATTGTAGCAATGTTTTCATTCTCAATTTCTTGGATTTTGCAAAAATGTCAAAATTTTATTTGAAAAACACATTTTGAGAACATTTTTTCAAAAATTTCAAAAATAATGCAAAAGACCAAAATTCACCACAAAAGATCACAATATTAAATACCCATCAATGTTATTCAACATTAAATGATTTTCAAAAAGGTTGGTTGGTTTAGGAAAAAATCTTCACATAATAATGAATACTTTCCACAAAAAATCACAATATTGTACTTATTATTGATGCTCAATGTTAAATAATTCTCGAAAGGGTTGGCCAAAAAAAGTAAAATTTGGACTTTTTTCACAAAAACATCTTAGTTAGTTTTTAAAAAAAAAGATAAATAAATAAATAAATAAATAAATAAATAAATAAATAAATAAATAAATATATATATATATATATACTTTTTTCAAAAAAAGCATAATTCCAATGATGATAATTCATTAGAACTAGCTTAGGTATGTGTGACAATTTTATGTTCATTATTTTCTTTTGGATAGTTCCATAAGCTGTGCTTTTAAAAGTTTCAAATAAGTTTTTTTTTAGTCAATTCTCAAGTGAAATGCGATGAAAATGTGTTTGATTGAATTTGAGTTTTTTTTTACACCATAATCACAAGACATTTTAAAATACATTATGCTCAAATTTACATCCAATTTCTCTTCAATTGAATATGGATTTAATTTATTTTGAATTTGAATTCCATTTGATGTATTTGAATTAAAATTTAAAAATTGAATTAAATATAGAAATTTGAGGGTTTTCTTTTTGGTACCTTCTAGATTTTGAGGGCCAAGGTTGATAAGCCACCTAGTATAAGAAGGAAAACCTTCCCCTATGTAAAGACCTGGTTAATTTTTCTTTCCATCTAAAAGATTTCTTTTAGCTTTGTTTTAGCCTTTTTTTTCTTTTCTTTGTACGAAAAGCCGATTAAACTAGGAGGGTAGGTACCCGTTTTAATGATTACTTTAACCCTTTAATTTTTTCCTTTTAATTATTAGCCAAATATGGTTAATAACCAAAATATATGAACTTTTTATGAAAAATTATGACAATTTTATTTTTCATATTTAGCCAAATCTGGCAATTAACTATAATATTTAAACTTATATAAGAAAATTATGGCTATAGGAGGTTTTCACACACAATTTTTTTAAAAAAACGTTTTGCCAAAAAATACACATTTTGCCCATTTTATTTGTGCTTAACCTAAAGTTTAGCTGCTTTAAGGCGGATCTAACGAGGAGGTACCCTTGCATGATGATGAAGACACATTTAATACCTTTCTTTTTTATTATTATTATTTTAGGTCATTTCTGAAATAGCTAAAATAGCAATTACCCTTAGGAATTTTTTTAAAAAAAATTTCAATTTTACTTAAAAGATGTAGCCAAATATGGTTATTAGCCTTGAAAATACAAAGTTTTTTCTCTTGCACTTCATGATTTTTTTCAAAGGCATGGCTGATATGAGAGACTATGCTTCTATTGAGTATTTTTCATACATTTTGGAAATATCAATCAGAGTTAGGGTTTATAGTTTTAGGGTTTTTAGGGTTTTAGGGATTTAGGGTTTTTTTCTTTTTTTTCCCTTTGGGTTTGTTTGTCCCATATTTCTCCATATGGAGGATTTACAATTCACATGAGTTTGATGTTAGCACACTAATGGGATTCAAGAGTTGATACCAGTTGTGATGATGAATTTGTGATGATTAAATTAAGATGTTTTGTTGCAGTGGCCTTTGTGAAAGTAAATCTCTGTTTTCTTATGTTTTTGTCCATTCTGAGCTTTGAATAGTGCTGTGAGGATGCGCTCAGGGATTTCAATTGGATATGAGCATCGAATTCACCATTGCCACCATCAGTGGGACTCAGCAAAAAGGTTAACAAATGTCACAGTTGCAGCAGACCGATCCTCCATAAATGGAGCCCAATCATCTGTGATGCCCACTGGTATGACGTACCCTTGCGCAGCTTTCTTCCTTTATATTCAAATTTGGATAATGCATGGTCATGGAGAAGGTTATGGAATGGTCAGTAGGTGGCACTTCTTCAGCATGTGATATAGTTGGCTCATCAACAATTGCATTACAGAGTACAAGTATGCATTTGTAGATTTGCAGCAGCTGGACTAAAATTAGCATTATGATCATTCTCTAGAGTGCAACCATACCATTGTTAAACCACCATTCTAGCCCAATGAAATTGTTTTGGATCACATCTTGTTTGATGTTTTACTAACCCCTTGGCACTCAACATGGCTGTGGGGAGGAAATTAAGCCTTTTGACATGTGCAATGTGAGCAGTAGCCGGAGGGTTTGATTGTTGGCCATTGAAGTGTCTGTGTCAGGCCCTTAATTTTTTGCTAGCATAATTTCATACCTTGGGGGTTGTTGTTGGTAGCTGCATGTGTATTGGTGGACCTAGTTTGATGAAGGGAATGAGAAGGACAAGAAGAATGATTGAAAAAACCAGTCAGGTGTTTGAGGATGTCTGACAAGTGCATGAAATTGATGGGTAATGCAGGAAGGTTGTGGAACATGTTGTTCTCTTCCAGGTGAAAGAGGACTTCACTGATGAGCAAGAGAATGGCATGCTTGATCATCTCTTCACCCTCCAATACCGTTTCCGTGGCATTCTGGCTATTTCTTTGGGTGTGTGTTTCTGAAAGCACCCTTCATTTTCTTGAAGTAAAAGTACAGGATTGAAATAGAGCACTCCTTGGCAGAAGGTACAGACTGGTGAAGGTCTAGGGGAACCTGAACTGCCACCTTTGTGCAGGTTAGGCATATTTTTTGAGATGAGCAGCCTTAGGGTCCACCCTTGAGATACTGGCATCAGTGCCAGTCTAAGAGGAGGTAGCCTTGAAAGGGGGATAGTCTGCCTTATGCAATCAAATTACTTGGAGCTACTGCATCTCTGAAACTCAACATTTATTCTTACAACTTGGAAGTGAACAGAGGGCAATGAGCCATAAACCTTATACCCTAAAACCTTATTGCTGACGGGGTTCTGCTGATACAGGTCGAGTGGTATGAAGGACTCCTGAAGGTGTGACTCATGCACTTTATGAGCGATTTCCATCCAAGGAAACTTTGGAGCAGCACATGCAGCATCCTGCTTGGCTGAAAGTTGCTGAAGAACTCATCATTCCTTACTGCAATGTATGCACCCAGAATGTTGCTTCATTTGATAGGCTATCATACACATTTCACCTAGCCATTTCTCACATTTTCTGCTGTGCAGTAGTTGCTTCACCTTATTCCTGGAACAACTGACCCAAGTGCTTGTGTGATTATCACTTGTACCTCATCATGGAAAGATTTAGGAGGATTTGCTGGAGGGATCATTTTCCCACTCCACATCTATGCTGATGAAATTGGAAGAGATGCACGTGGGGATCTGCAGGGATTGATAAGTGCAGACTTTGAAGCAGAAGTGGAAGATGCCATTGAACCCATCTTCAGGTGTGGTGATGTAAGTTTTTATGAGCTTCTTAAGAGTGCCTTGTGATTCTAGTCACTATTGAAGATTTCCCTCCTGGAAAGCATTGAGCAGTCAGTGTATATGTTTTCAAGAATTTTGATGGATATTTGGATGCAGCAACTTTTTTCTTGGTTCCCTTATCATTTAAGCTTCAACCATGGCTTGCTGGTGAAGTACCTCTTATGCTATGAAGAAACAGAAAGTGGAAGAAGGCAAGAAGTGATGAAATGTGGGGCTGGCAGGACTTTCAACAAGGGATTGAGCATGTAGTCTTCATTAAGGTGCAGGAAGGCACCAGCCAAGCAGGTGCCAGTAGAATGTTAGAAGCTTTTAACAACTTGCTGGATCAGCTTGAATCATCAATTCTTGTCCAACTTACTGCAGGTGCAGAGAACCTGCTTCATTCACGTGGATATGAATATTGCCTAATCTGTACACCATATCTGACTAGCATAGAGTCAGAAATTTCTGGGTTTAGTTAGAATTTTTCTGATAATCTGAAATGCTAGTTGATACATGATAATAAGAAATTATCCACTTTGCTCAACTGCATGAACTGGTTAAGTTCATGGTTTGCGATTTGGCAAATATCTCTTGTGTGATGAGTCTTACTTTGCCAAATATGACATACAGAGGGCCTGTAAATTACATCTGCTTCCATTCTGATGTTCAATGGCTATTATGTGGACTTGTACCTAGATTTAACTAATCTCTGTGACTGTTTGGTGTTCTCCAGGGGCCAATTTTTCTGAGTGCAGTAATGGCTACACACATTGTAGCCATTGTAGCCCGGCTACCTTCAGGTTCATTCAAGCTAACTTCTGCAGATTTTGATATTCACTCTTTTGCAAATATGATTGTTCTGACACTGGTTGTTGGACAGAATCCTTTTTCTCCTTGAGCTCATTTAACCTATAGGAAGGCTTGTCAGTCTTGTACTGTAGCTTTAGCAGTCATGAGACTTGATTCAAAGTTGTGTCTGAGATACAAGAATTGTGTGGGTGGATTAACAGAAGTGGCTCTAGACAGTTTCAGCAAGCATGCTGCTTATGTTAGGGTAAGCTTCTCTGCATAGTACAACATCACGTCTGAGTCTTCCCATTGCTTCCGGAAAGGCAACAGAAACTCAGGACGCAGATTGTGTATAATGGTTTGCCCAAGTTTATTGGGAAGATTATTATATGCTTATCTACACCCACTGTTGGGAGCTGATGAACTCAGTGGGTAGTCATGGCAGCTCGTCACTGCCGTTTGTGATGAAGGTGATGCTCTGTCACTTTGTGAGCGACTCTCATGAGGTTATGACTGCACTCATTGTCGTGTTACCTTTAATTGTTGTTGTGGAGATTTCTCTGCAACTTCATGGATCTTCTCTGCATAGTACAATATAAGTGACTCCATGACAGGAATATTGTCATTTGGTTTGAGGAGTCACAGAATGCTACAGAAGAGATGTCCAGACTTGAATGTTTGTATGTGATTCTGTTGTTAGTCTAAAGGGTATGATAAATGTGTCCACACTACAGTGGACCAGCAAAGAGTTCATCTGGCCTGCTTCTTGTCTTGGGGGGTCCAGGATATTACCCTAGTTGGAGATGCCCTGGATCCAGGGGTTATATCCTTGAAAGTTGGGTACTCAGTACATGTTGCTTATCTATCCTTTCACCATAGTCTGCAGAGGCCAGCTAGAGACACTGTCTTGGAAGTATTGCACACATTTAGTGGAAATGGTCTGCAATTTGCTGTGTTATGATGGTGATTTTGGATGTTGGTCTTGGTGAGAACTTATGAAATAACGAGCAATTTTGTTGTGATGAAAACAGGTGTTCATAGAGAATGTGCTACCAATCAGTGCAGGAATTGTATCATCTGATTTTATGGTTGACCCTGTGACAAAGTCAAACCCTTTGTAGAGAATTTTAAATGACCATCTACAGAGGATCTTGGATGCAGTCTCCAGTTTCAAAAGATGACATTCATTTTTTATGAGAGCATAGAGTGTTCTAGCCATTTGCTTGAATCACCCATGTGAGTTTAGTGATCCTCCTTACAGGATCCTCTCGAGTTCAGTTCCATTCTTCAAAGAACCTTCCCATCTGCTGGAGAAGTGCAGCAACACAAGGCACAACTATTGTTCTTCAGATGGCAAATGGTCCTCTTCTCCAAACTTTGGTGTAGGTGGGCAGCCATCAAAGTCTCTATTAACATCTGTCTAAAGGGCGGCTGGGCTACCTTCCAAGTCCCAATACTCGGTAACTTTACAAAGCTGCACAAGTTTACTATGGTCCCTGGTATGCCTGTTTGCTACTGTTACTTCTACTGGCACTCTGGGTCACTCATTTTAGGAAATTCCTTGCAAATTCTAGCCTTCAAATTGTGCATCTTTGTTTCCCAACATCTTCAAATTAGTGTAATGGTTGTACAATTTGCATAGTGGTTGTACCCTTGATGGCAAACTGGAGTGCACAATCAGGAGAGGTAAAGGAATTGTGTAACATGTTTAGTTAATTTATATGCAAAATGAATTCTCTATGAGGGAGTCTTAGGTTGTTCTTAATGATGTAACCCTACCAAACTTTATTGGAAAATAGAAGACAACAGTAGGGGATGGGGAAGTAGAAAAGGAGAGGACCTAGGTTCTACTCGAATTGCTGTGAGTTAGGAAGAGAGACGTATTTTCACTGACCTACTGATTGCTTGCAACAAGTCAAAAGCAGGAATGGGATGTGAGTCTTAAAGGTGTGGGTGCAGTTAGGCAAGAAGTCAATGGTGGGAACGAGAGCTGGATCTTGAAGAGGGGGGGAAGTGGAAAGCAACATGTTGACATGGCTTAAAGGGGGAGACATGTAAGTACTAACTACTTGTAGCAAGTCAACAATGGGAATGGGGGGTGGGTTTTTGATTGGGGAGTTGAGGAAGATGGAAGATCCTTGAATCTTTTGGAGGGTAATGGAAAGTTTTTGGTGAAGGAAAGTAACCAAAATAGAATGTGGAGAGCTTTTAGACCTTATCAAACGCTAATCATGTAACGTTTGCTTGTGTGTGTGAACAATCAAATGTTTCAATTAAATAAATAGGAGGAAATGATTTATTAGGTGTTGGTCACAATAACTCTTTTTCTTTTTCTAGTGTTGTGTCTAATGTGATGAAACCTCATGTTGGGGAAGTATGTTTTCGTAGGATCGGCTATGTTTGCAAAGGATATAACATTGATTAAGATGCAAACCTTAACTTTTGAAATGTTGATGTTGACAAAGCGACAAAAGAATTTAGAGTCATTAAAGGAAGCACACATAGTTGTTCACATCCCATGTGGAATTCAATGCCCTAGGTGATGGATGCAAAAGTGTTATATATTACATCATGTCTCTTTGTACATTCATTGCTAGATGTGCACATCATTGAAAAATGCCCATCATTGAAAAATGAAAGGTTTTAAAACCAAGTTTAGATATTGTAAAAAGTTTGTAAAGAACAATTGTATGATTTGACAATGGCACCAACTTTAGCCAATTCAAAAAGTGTTAAACCATAATCAACACATATCAATTGTGTTGGATTGTTAAGTTTAGTGGGTTGGCAAAATTTAAACTCCATCAATGACTAAGTCTCATGATTGGCAATGGTTGAAGATGACGTGTCGGTGTGTTGACTGAAGCTCATATTTGATCACAACAAACATTGAAAAAAAAATTGTTGAACCTAAATTTGAATCCTTCATCACCAATATTGTGTTTGAAACAAATTATAGGTCAATTAAACTCCAAATTGGTTCAATTTCTCATGAGTATGCCACACAAGGCCTTTACGTTTCTCTAGAAAAAATAACACTTACATTCGTCCATTTGTCCACACTTGCAAAGGGGAATTATTTTCTCATTTGAATTGTTTAACCTTATGCACAACAAGATAGTCATGTTCCTTGGGTGTTAATGTAATTAGAACTTCACATGTTTGCAAGTAGAAATGCAATGATCATCTAGTATATATGATCATCACCTTTCAGTTTGATGTTTGCACTATGAGAATCTTCATCACTAACGTTGATTTGAAATACATCCCTAAAATACCCCAACAAAATACGAAAATATCTATAGGCATGCCATCTTAGAACCACCTCCAAATTCACATCCCATGCCAACAAAGCCCTTGTAATATCTTATTCATTGGAATCTGGGTTTTAACTTAGGCTATTAGCATCATGATTAACCTTACTAACCATATGAACAATATTAAAATTATATTCATGTAAAATTAAAACCCATTTAGCCAACTTTCCTATGAATTGATTGGATTCCATAAAAAACTTGAATGGTTGGTGGTTGGTAACCAAAATGAATGAGTTATCATAAAAATAATATCAAAATGATGAAATTGTTGACACTTCATAACAATGCAAGTAACACTTCAAAAACATTAACAATGCACATTGCTTCATAAGAACTATATTGACATTTGTTTTGTTGTTAAGCCAAAAGGTAAACATTTCAAATCTCAACCTCCTTCACTTGGTTTGCACCAATATCCACATGATTTTTAGGTAACTAATAAACATTAATTTTTTCCACAAGAGGTGTTAATCTTGAAAAACTTTTTTTATTTTGCCTATTTCAAAGAGCTACATGATATGGAACCTAGTTGACACAAGTGTGCAAATGTGTTTTTGATGGGGACATGAAAAATTCTTAAATCTAATGCCATAAACACAAAATCATAACTAAAATTCAAAGACGATGACACAAAAAGGATGTGTTATAAAACTCATTCTTTTTGAATTCAACCTTGCTCTTAAACCTTAATTTTTAAGCTTAATCCACACTCCCTAGGTGCAATTGTAGAAAAGGCAACTTTTTTTGAAGGGTTACATTTGGATAAATTGTTTAATCACATGAGATGAAATTATAAGATATACATTGTTAGATTATGATGCAATTCAAATTTATATTTTATGATCTATGTTAAGGTTTTTATTTTTGGATTGCTTACAATTGAAGTCACAAAAGATTGCCATTTAAATAATAAGTCTATTTTTGCCATTGTTGGAAACTTCAAAAACTTAGGCCACATCTTGCCCAAATAAGGACCTAATAGGTCTCACACAACCACTAACATCAAAATCATTCATAATATAAAAAACCTAACCAAAACAACTAGTTTTTCAACCCTAAACCCTAAAATCCTTACAAAACTACCTTGGTAAAAACCTTGATTATCATTTTTCATTGTTTTTTTAACAATAGAAAAAATTATAAAATCACCTTTTTTTAAACCTCAATTTTATCCTTTATCCATGATTCATCCCCAAGTGATGGTTATTTATAAGGTGTGCAAAATTTGGAAAAAAACAAAAAAACAAAAAAAACAAAAAATCAAGGACGAAGTTCAAATGATTTCAAAGGTAGGTTTTTTAAAAAAAACATAAAAAGAATGCATGGTATTGTACTTTTTCATGCGTTAATTTTTGTATCTCAACATGTGTTTTGACCTTTTGTTTGAATAACTTCACATATTTATCCAATATGAATACTATGATAGCATCATGGCAAGTCCAACAAATTTTCAATGTCGAAAATTATTTCATTTGGAAGATTTTATTCTTGGAAATAAAATATTACAAATTCTTCGAAAAGATTTTTAAAAATTCCTTCACAAAAAAATAAAATTCTTTGATTTTTTTTTTTGGGAGTATGAAAATTTGAACATTTATGAAAATATAAAATAATTAATGTGACTTGGCACAACTTGCTAGTGTAGCTAGACTAAAATCAGGCTCTTCAAATTTCATTATTTAACATTTCTTGGGTCAAAATAGAGTCAATAAAAGAGGCCTCACTCAAGACGGGGAAGGTAGGTACCTACCAGAGTAGTAGGTACCTGGTTCAGCATGGCCCTCCCTTGCCATCTGGGACTCCATTATTTAAAGTAAATTAGAAAATAGGTAAGTAGGTAGATAGGTAGGTAGTAGCTAGCTAGCTAGCGGGGCACATGATAGGTACATAATGAACCACCCTTTGTATCCGTGGGTTGACCCAGAGGAACCGGCGGGCGACCGGCCATTGCCGACGGCGACCTGGGCTGCCCGTTTCTTCTGCGTTGCTGCTGGCTGGCTGGTTGGCTATGGCGTGTTGTTTCCGCCTTTGGCACGCTTCGCTTCTTCCGCGCCGCGTTTGTGTCTTTCCTCAGGGATTCGTCTTTCTATACTACGGGGAGCTTCGGGGGGAGATGCATGAAGGTTCGACTCAGGCCGTGGAGCTAGGTACGTTTTTCTTTTTTTTTTTTTCTTTTTTTTGGTGGGGGGACCTTTTTCTTTCCACGCCAAGTTGAATACAGTGCGGAATACTGCAGGAGATCAGAAACAGCACGAGAGAGAGAGGAAAGAGCGGGAGAGAGAGAGAAAGAGACAGAAGAGACAGAGAGAAATGACAGTAAGAAGAGTCTTCTACAAGGCGAAGAAAAGTCTTAGTTTGCATACCTAGTCGGGAATGGATTTACAAGGAAGCAAGCTGAAGCAAGAAAAATATATGCATAGTTTTGGGGGATGTACCTATGTATGTCTTTTGCAAAAACTAGAGTGAGTGAGTGAGGGTTAGATTTCATTTTTTTTTTGGTTGGTTTTTGTGCACCAGAATCGAAGGTACTTTGTGTCGGGACAAGCTTGGCTAGTAAGCCGCACTGCCTGGGAGTCGAAGCACTGTAGAAAGGTATGACACTGCTTACTTATAGAATGCACAGATCGCTAGCAGATCACTATAGAGATCCAGAAGGAAATAGGAGTGTGAAGGCATAGAGATAGTTGGGAGATACAGAGAGTATGTGTATGTATTTTTGCATGGTCTTCTTAGCAGGATTGGAGGAACAAGCTAGATGTTTTTCTAGTGTGTTAGGAGCGGAGTATAGATGGATGTTTGTACAATCAGTGAGCATGCTTGTTAATTGAGCCTCAGACCAGAAGAGATGAAGCATGGCAGTCTATTTTGGTAACAAGTGAACACAAAAGAGGTAGGGTTAAGAGTGAGATTAAAGTCTTAGTAGCTCAGAGAGGAGGAAGAAGTGGTTGTAAAAGTGGGAACCGTCTTTTGGTGGCAAGAGGAATTTCAGGTGATAGAATATATCTAAAACCTAGATTGAAATTGTTTTGGCCACGATCAAGGTAAAGCAAAACAATCTCTATTTCAATCAAGCTTTGAGAGACAGGGGGGTTATGGGGTGAGTGCATGATTTTTGAGTTCTGAGTGTACCCTAACATGTGTAAAAACAGAGAGGGTGGGAACAGATCCAAACTAGAATGGAGTAAATCAGCAGGGACTTCAAAACGCTTCAAGAGTAGTAAACATGGCGGCAAAGCTAGAAGAATTGCTCATGAGCAGCAAGCTCAAGGTGGCGTGGGACTTATCGACTCCTGCAGCTGATATTGTTGCCAAACTACGAGAAAAGGATCTGAGTGAAATACAGACACTGGAATCAAAATGCAAGGATCAGATGGTCCCTCTTGCATTTAAACTTGCAAGAGGCCTGAAGGTCATACCCTTGGTGGCATTGCTGCTGGTTGGCAGAGGTGCAGTGCTGAATTCTGTGGCAAAAAAGGCAGCAGACCAAGGGGTGAAGAAGCTAGATACCATGGTTAACAATCCATCAGCTAAAAAGGTAGAACCCACATCTGTAAGTGGCCTTGTAAAAAAGGTAGAGGGTTATGATGATTCAGCAGGAGGGACCCTTGTAGATTTGGTTCTAGGAATGGCTTTAGCACACTCGTCTTCTTGCCCTTCAGTTAAGTTTTCTGACAAACTTGGCAAGACTAAATCCTATGTAGAGGAAGGAAGGGACACTGCAATGGAAGGCTCTAATCTCCACACAAAAAGCTCAAGTGATTTTGATGGAGGTGCTGTGTTTGAGGTTAAGCATAAGCAGCTGGAAGATTGGGAAGGTGGCGGCTTAGGTAGTGAGCACCTGAAAGACTTTAGCAAATGGGATGAAAGCTTCACAACACTTAAACTTAGACAAGATACAGGTGACTGGGAAGAAGTCACATCCAAGTCTAGGAAGAAGTCAGCACCAGCACTAGACCTTAGGGATGTGGAAGGCAAGCTTAAGAAAACCCTAAGTTCTGGAGGAGCACAACCAGACCGTGGAGGAAACCCTAGGTTCATTGGTGATAAAAGTCCAGCTATGGGAGATGATTCAAGTCCTAACTGTGAGATAGCAAGAAAGCTTCTAGAATGTTTACTTGTGTTCCGGCCAAGGCTGTCTGCACATGCTCAGAGTCCATTTCTGCCTCCACTTTTAAGAGCTGCCCAAGCAAACAATGAAGATTTTGTCTCCCTGCTGCTAGATGCTGGTGCTCCTGTAAATGATCGTGATGCTGATGGCAATACTGCTCTTCATTGGGCTTTACGGCAAGCTACTACAGTAAACAAGCGTACGGTGAATTCACTTGTAGTCACTTGCCTTCTAGAAGCAGGTGCAAGTGTTACAGTGGGTAACAAACTTGGTGCTACACCTGTCCACACAGCAGCTGGTCATGGTCATTTTGAGGCACTTTCACTTATACTCAACAAGGATGCAGGGGGAGTAAATATCATGGCTGCAACCAAAGAAACCCCTCTTCATTATGCAGTCAAGAATAACCATGTTGCATGTACTGCTCTTTTGTTAAAGCATGGTGCCAATCGAAATGTTGCCAGCCTTCGAAATCAGAAGCCTTTGCAGTTGGCCCCATCTGTTGAGATGCGTGTGCTTCTGATGATGGACGACAAGATCATCAAAGAGCAGTCATGGGAGAGCTTACAAGAGATGCTGATGCAAGCTTCATCACCGGCTTCTTCACTTTTCTCTCTGGCCTCTCTGCAACCACAGTCACAATTCTCATCAGTGGCAGATGCAACCTCTGTGTCCTATGTGCCATCTTCTTTGTCACAGGCCTGGTTCTCACAGGGTTCTTCAATGCTTTCTCAATCAGGATTATCATCTTCTTTGCAGTCATTGCAGCCCCATCCTTCATCCTCACTCTCATTCTCTCAGTCTGTTTCAAGGCCTCCTGTATCCTTGCAGATGTATCCTTTCTCACGACCTCATTCTCAAGATGGAAATCCTTTTGAATGGTTAGCCCCACAAACACACTCTATTAATGGACGAGAGGCAGGACATAGTGAAGGGGAATTCTTTAAGGAATCTGTGAACTTACCACAGTATAAGACAGTAATGTGCCGCTTCTATGCCTCTAGTGAGGGTTGTGCATGGGGAAGCAAATGCCATTTTGCACATTCAGAGGAAGAACTTTTGAGCGCTGATAGGATTGATAGTTCAGATTATAGAATGGGGGGAAGCCAAGGTGACAGTGATGGTGACCAATCGCTTAAAAACTTCAAGACAAAGCTTTGTGCACACAATGAGAAGACAGGGAAATGCCCACATGGTTCTAGATGCACATTTGCACATGGTCCTGGAGAGCTCCGAGGAGCAGTTTTTACACCTTCTAGCATTCGGCCAGTTGTGAAGACTGAGTCAAGGCCATCTACAGCTCCTTCTCAGGGGTCAAGTGTCACCAGTGAAAAGGGGGATGAATACTTGAGTGCGAGAAAGGTCTTTGTGGGTGGCCTTCCACATTTTGTTCAGTCTGAGGAGCTGTGGGAGTTTTTTGAGCAAGAATTTGGGAAAGTGGCTGATGCTGTGGTTATTTGTGGTATTGATGCTGATGGGAAGTCACGATCAAGAGGTTTTGGATTTGTTGTATTTGACCAGCCAAAGCCTGCAGAGATAGCTGTACAGCGGCATTATTTACCTTTTCGGGGCAAGAAAGTGGAGGTGAAACGGGCAATGGCACGCTTTGATTACGGGGATGAAACTAAGCCGAGTTCTCCAACTTTTCCTACTCCAACTGCAACTTCCTCTGCTTTCCATTCCACTGCCCCAGGTTCTGGATCTCTTCCTCTTTCACCATCCAGTCCTGAAGTTGAGAGAATGGAGGAGGTGTTCCAAGTTGCACAGCAGGCTTGGTCTTTGCCGCCCTTGGCTGTCAATCTGGCCAGCAATAATACTCCTGTAGATAGCCTATATGCATCTTCTCACAGCACCTCAACTTTCTTTCCTGAACAAAGTGTGCCACCACAAGTCAATCCCGATAATTCCTCTCATCTCCTACCAGATTCCAGTAATCATTTATTAGCATATCAACGTGCACCAACACTTCCTCAAAATTCAGGGACTAGGATTGGAAGCAGTAGCTTTCCAGTTCAGGATAGTGGGAATTATTTTCACAACTTTGGACATCTGTTTCCCCAGGGTAGCAGTCACTCCCTAGATTCAGTTCTTGTTAAAGAACAGGGCTCTTTACTTGAACCTGTAGGGTCAAATCTTTCTCGGCATCCATTCACTTCTCCTTCCTTTCCTCATTCAACCCCTGCTTTGCACCTCAACTCACATGCCATTGATTCTGCAACTCTTCCTTACTTAAATGGGAGTATTGCACCCCACCCTTTGAATCATAACATCAACCATGGATCACAGTCTTTCTATTCTAGTTTGCCTGGAGCTTCATCATATGCAATGCCATATGAACATCCACAAGACAGAGTTAATGAAGAAGAAGAGTTCTCTGAGCTGTTAGCAATTCTGCAAGGAGGAAAACTTTAGGTAGAAAACTTGCCTGAGTGTGCACCTATCTTGCTGCATCCTCTACAATATCCTGAGTTCTTGTTTCATAGCTTATTGAGACACAAGAGAGGCTTTGTCATTGCAAGTGAAGGTTGAGGATATTACTGATGCATAGTCATAGAAGATTCTCCTCTTCATGTTCTGAACACTTTTAGGACATGGAGGAAATTACAGAACCATTGTCATCATTTTTCTCTGGTAATGTCTGAGATTATGATATCAGGAAATTGGACACAGACCTTGGTTGATAAACTTTTGATTTGGTAAACTGGTTTATTTTCTGGTGGGAGTGTGGTTATTTTCATTACTCATGTGCCTGGTGGTCTGTGGATTTCAGCAACAGAATCTGCAACAAGGTTCAAGACTGTTTTTGTGACTGACTTTGTTAGGGGAAAGTTTTAACTAATGGCCATTGTTCTCCTCTCCTGCCTTCAGGTTGTGTAAATTGTGCTCCTTCTTTTTGTGTCTCCCTGTGAGATGTGGGAGTTTCTCATTTTTAAATGTCTCTCAGCTGAATTTTATGTGCTCAAGGTTGTGTATTCTCCTGCCTGCAGATTGTCTAATTTGTGCTTCTTTTTTGTGTCCCACCCTTTGGGTTATGTTTGAAATGTTATTTGGAACCTCATCATTTTTCAATGTCTCTCTGCTGAATTTGTATGTGCTCAAGGTTGTGTATTCTTCTGCCTTCAGGTTGTCTAAATTGTTCTCCTTTTCTTTGGTGCCTCCCTTTGGGTCATATTTGAAATGCAATGCAGAACCTCCTCATTTTACAGTGTTTCTCTGCTGAGAATTTTTTGCACAGGGGCTCTGCATCCAGACCCCTTTGGCCTCTCTCATGTGTTGTAAAACAACACCATGTGAAAGGCATCCTAACTGGAGATGGACACTAAACCAACCCCATCCAATTCCAAGAGGAAAGGATAGGTACATCAATTGCTTGTGGTTGTTTAAGGAGCAATTTGCTTTGGCTGATGCATTGTGATCCCCACTTGTCCTCATTGATCTGTATCCCCCAGTGCTTTCATTCCTTATCCTCGCTTGTTCTCACTGATCTGTTTTTGGTGATTATTTTCTTTCATTATCCTCACAATATTCATTCCTGTCCTTACAGATCTGTGTTGGGTGATGCTCACTCTTTCTTATCCTCCCAATGTCCATCCTTGCCCTTACATCTGTTTTGGGTGATGCAGTTGTCTCCTCATGACTTCTGCAGATCTCAGTAGGCTGAAGTAGGAACTTGGCCATACATCCTTTAACTGTTTTTTACAGCCAGGGCAGAGCCAAGGTATGATGTCAATAAATGCCTTATTTGCTGTTTGTTTGATGAAATATTTTAGAGAAGAATTATTTCTCTCAACACTTTAATTGATATCTGCAAAATTTTCGGTTTTATGTGCATACCAAACTCTTGCAGATTTCCATACATTGCAGCACTTTGAACTCTCAAATGCCAGCAGAAAAATATAAATGAGTAACAAAGTAGGCAACAACTGTTTCTGCTACCAAGCAAGAATTCCATCTCTACATAATTGTGAGATCATGGAACTATATGTGATTCCATTTCACTAGATAAACAAGAGGGCAGAAAACCAATCTAAGTCAATAAGTCCTTCTTGAGCACACTACTTGCATTATGACATTAATTTCCATGCCCTCATCGAAAGCCCTGGATGTTTACATTCTTGATATTGCAGACGGACATCCACAATAAATGCTTCAAATGCAACCATCTTGTCAATTGGGGCCAAATGAAAAACAAGCATTTACAAGAAAAAGAATGATACACAAGAATCAGTGGTGACTAGCAGCAAAGTACCAGACCAGTACCTTAAATGAATGGCAGCAGCAACTAGCTACCATTAGTCCTGACAAACTTATTCAGCTGCTGATTCAGGGTGCAAATAAGTATTATAAGCAATAGAAAGAAAAGTAAATGTCTCATACATTTGGGCTAATAGTCGTATAAAACTGTGTCAAAGACTTCCAGAATCAGTGGGAACATTGATACGGGCTACTAAGCATTCAAAAAGAATTCATAGCCAACAAAACAAAAGTCAATAGTATGGACTCATTCAAGCCACTTGTGAAAGGCAAGCTAAGAATGAACATATCCTAGATTGCCCCCTGTACAAGCCAGCAAGTAAGCCAAAGGCAGAGAGAGAGAGAGAGAGAGAGAGAGAGAGAGAGGTTGCCATATACAGGGTAGTTGTCCGCGCCACTTCCTGCATCCTGAACATGTCCTTTAAGCCATACCCACTGATGATTACTTAGGATGCAGAATGTAGTCTGCTTTAGCCACTGGAATACATAGGGTCTGCAAGGCTCAACAACACATGAAATTTGAACCATAGCCTGACTTGCCTGTTACATGGAGACATGTACAAAATCCTCTTTGCCAAGAAGAAAGAAGCAACAATGTAAGCGTTGAGACAGTTTAATTCCTCTCTTTATTTATCCGGAATAGAAGAACTGGGCAGCAAGCCGTGGTCCCCCCCATCCCCCCAGAGATATATCCTGAAATGGAAAAAAAAGACCTATGCTAAAAAGAGAGACAATGCACAACGATGCCACAATCTTGACCTGTCTCACTTGAGAGAACGTTTTACAGCAGCAAGGAAAGAGGGAGGAAAAACAGCATTCAACAACCACAAGAAAGCAGCGTATATAGCCTTGAGCAAGCGGCCACAACTCTCCCCCATAAAACTGTAGAGCCTGAAAACTTTACAGTCCAGCAGCAGGAGGCTAATATCATCATCCACCTTCTTCTTCTCCTCCTCCTTCAGCTGGTGCTTCGTCTTCTGTCTTCCTCAGTTCAAATCCTCCTCCTTGTGCGTCTCGACGACCAGATCGGAAGTCGGATACGCGGCGCACGTGAGCACAAAGCCGGCACCAACCTGATCGTCATCCAAGAAGGAGCCATCGGACTGGTCGACAGAGCCGGACTTGATTATCCCGGCGCATGAGGAGCAAGCCCCAGCACGACAAGAATACGGCAAGTCGAGTCCCGCCTCTTCAGCAGCGTCCAGGAGGTAAGTACCTCCGTCGACTTCCACTTCCTGCTCACCGTCGGGGGTGACAAACTTGACTTTGTAGGCTGTGACCCGCCCCATACTCCCCCGACTACTCAACCCGAACGCTTTGTTCACCGCCACTTTGGAGCTCCTCAACCTGCAGCTACTGCTACTGCTCTGCTGCCTCAGAGAAGACGAACAAGAAACGGCCATGGACGGCACCACCACTATGTTTACTGCCAGTGCACCTGCCATGACGACGACCGAGCAAACCCACGGATAACAAACGGAGAAGAGCAAAGGCAGCAGCAAACACACACCGCGAAGACGAGAACGACTAAGGCAATGCAGCTCGCAGGAGAAGAAGGAGAAGAAGGAGAAGGACGAGGAGACGAAGAAAGCAATGCTACTGTACTGAAGAGCTCGACAAGAATCGCCATCGTTCGTTGGTTCTCGCCCTCCTCTATCGCCGACAAACCTCTCTCATCTGCCAGCTGGCACATTCTTCTCCACTCATTGGTGGGTCTGTGGACACCGCGAATAGTAGTGAGATAAGGCTGAGTTAGTGAGTGGGTTAGTGAGTAGGTCAGTGAGTGAGTATAAGAGTGTGTGTGTGTGAGATAGAGCCTTTCTCAGTGCCAGTTTTTTTTTTTTTTTTTATAAAAATAATAAATTAAATAATAAATAATTTAAATAAATAAATTTTGTTTTTAAAAAAATTTAAAAATAAATTTTAATAATTTTATGGGGTGTGAAATTTCGCCAAAATGTTTTTAAAAAATAAAAAAGGAAAATACTCTCTCATAATTATGCCCTTTTTTCCTGAAAAAAAAATCCAATTTTTTAAATCAAATTGATTTTGGAAAAAAATTCACCAAAATTGGACTCTGATTTTTAGTTTGGTAATGACTTGTTTTGTGGCGAATTTTCGCCATTTTGTGGGAAATATTTTGGAAAAAAAGGAATATTTTGTCACAAATTCCCATTTTTTTTGAGAAAAAAAATTCGCCAAGAATTTTTTTTTAAAAAAAATTACCAAATATCACCACAAACTGCCTACATGTTACAACGTGAAAGGGAGAATTTTTTTTTTTTAACTTTTATATTTTGAATATCGCTATATTTGGCTAAATATTCTTATGGATGATAGTCACTTCATCAACATCACAAAATTGAAAAAGCAAAAACTGGTAGCCTACCAGGGCCTCTTTTTTTTCTTTTTTTTTAAATTTTATTTTTTAATTTCAATAATTTAAAAAATTCCCCATTTTTTGTGATATCTGAAATTTGGGAAATATTCCAAAAAATAGCAAAATTAGTCCACTTTACACTTGAAACAAAAAAAGTGGGTTTTGGAAGTCATTTCTGGGGAACTAAGTTAAGTTCACTCATTCACAACAAAACTAGCCAATTTGAGGATTTGAATGTCAAAGATTTTCAAAACTCAAATGATAATTGGGATTGGATGTGTGCACTAGGATATGTGGCTCTCAAAGTCCTTCTTATCTGCAAGTCCTTCAAGGAAAACCTTTAAAAAAAGTTCGTTTTTTTAACCATGTTCCTTATGGCTTTTTGGATGAAGATTTTCTAGATTCTCATGAGAGAGTTATGTATATCCACATGCTTGAATGTGAGGTATGAAAGTAGTCTCATCTTCATGCTAAGTTAATGTTAAGAAAGTCTATTCTATTTTATTATATTTATTATTACTATTATTACTATTTTTTTTGCATTTATACCAAGGATGTTAGGATGGGTACCTTGGAAAAATCTTAGGTTGGCACACAATGTTAATTGGGTGTTAACTTGATGTTAAGTGGATGGTACCTTAGTAGATTTTATAAAATAAAAGCACAATGTTAGGTAATAGCCCATTAAAAAAAGGTTTTAGGTTAATGTTAAATTAACAAAATGTCTTTTTATGATTTTCCTAGGTTTGGATGAGTGTAAAAAGTTAATTTTTAGATCAATGCTAATTAAAATAGGTCATTTTTATTTTTATGTGATGTTATTTAAATATTAAATTATTTAACAATATGGGGCTTAATGTTAAGTTTGATAACAACAATATTAGAGCTAATATTTAACTGAGGACATGTTACATTTGAACTTTCATTTAGCCTAGGGGTGGGATATCTATAATGTTTAAAAGAAACCCAAAACAATTCTAGGGTTTTTATCATGGTAATAATGTAGGCCCTAGTTCACCCAAGGCAAGCCATGAGATGGAGGCATTTTGGAAATTAAGGGCCTAGGACAAAGTCATAGCCAAGTTCACATATTGGGAACAATGTTTTTCTATTTCTTCTTTCATTTTTGCAAAGTAGCTAGTGTGGTCACATCTAAAATGCATATGGTGTTGATTTGACTAGAACTACCCCACATCTAAAATGCATATGGTGTTGATTTGACTAGAACTACCCCACATCTAAAATGCATTTGGTGTTGATTTGACTAGAACTATTAGGTGTTGGGAGCTTTCTTTTGCCCCATTAGCAAAAACATTATTTGAAAAAAATTATGATTTTAAATGTGAAGGTTAAAAAATTGATTCATATTCTAAATTTAAAGGTGAATTTTTTTTGTTATATACTTGGAATTAGGTTTAAACTTTTTGGCTATTTTTTTGCAAATATAACTTTTTAGGTGATGTGTTAATTTTTTTTAAAAAATTGACAACTACTTTTAACAAATTGTATTATGGCACACATAATGCAAAGTTTAAACTGCAAGCACAATTAAACAAGAAACACATTTACATATGAACCTTTACTAGCAAACATAAGCATTGTGTGTGAGAATTGAACCCTTCAAAGTAGATATTCCAACACAAGTGACTTACAAAACCACAAGTTAGTACAAAGTTACAAAAAAAGAAACAAAAATCATTTGCAGTGGATTGTGAAAGGAGGGTAGAAAATGCCAACATCATGCAAAAAAAGTTGTGTGGCTTGTAAAATAGTCATTGAATTTAACAAATATGGAACAACCAACAAATTTTTTGCTTTTGCAATAGAGCAATTGCACAAAGCATGTATTGCCTATCCATCACAACAATATTGATGATGAGCACCTTGCCACTACTCAATGCAATTTACATACATGAAATTTTACAAAATATATAATTGTTGTGCAAACATTTGCACAACAAATGGCAAGTGGGTAATGAACCTATTGCGAAACTTTGATTTCATAAAAGCTAGAATAGAGAAACATTTCTCAACCTCCATGCTACCCACTATTTGCACCATGGTTAATTTAGTTAATTTCACATACTTTGGGATGTTGGAGACAAGTACCCAAGATGTCATCACAAGGTGCCACATTTTGGTTAAAGGATTCAAAACAAAAAAAGGTAACACATGTTATCGCATTTGATTTCATTATGAGCTTGAACATGCCTTGTTAGCAATCAAGGTCAGTAACATTGAACACCTCATCCATTGTATGTTCTTATTCATCCACCTTATAAGTTTTGCGATAATAAAAAGCTATTTTAATAATTTGAATGTGTTTGGCAAATGATTCATCACATTTTGGTTGTAGTTAACATTGGGGATACACAATCCCAAAAGCATCCATGACAAAATGGGGATGAAAGGCAAAAAGGAAAAAGTTAAAGGCTTACTTTTGCACTAGTTCTTCATTATTAATTCAACCACAATAATTTTATTTTTTTTCAACATTGAAGGTAACGTACTTTCCAAATCTTGGTGAATTGCCCAAACATGTTAGCCATTTAATTCAAGGTCAAATGTGGAATTCTAAAATTCAAATAAGATATCCAACACATTTGGATGTTCTCCTGCTTGAATTCTAGCAATGATTTGAAGGCCTAGAAATTATCAACAATTAACCTAGAAGTTTGATCACAATAGATATTGTAAACATCACATTGATAAACCTTTATGGTTGCATGAGGTCACACATTAACACATCTTTAGATTGTGAAAACTTGATGACAACTTGCAAAATTCAAGTAATGGAAAAATGTAAGCAAGTCAAAGCAAAGTTGAAGGTCACAAAGGTGTTCATAATTCAACATAGCTTGTTGGTTTGTAAGGTTGTCCAAGGTCATATTCACAAGGAAAGTTGTGTATTCTACCATAATTCTTTTAGTAGGGCTCAACATTCTTGTTTTGACATTTTGAAAATTTTTGTCTCCCTTTGTTGTCATGATATTCGCAAGTTTTGTGAATTGAAGGTGCCTCTTAAGTGAATGTGCAAAATAGGAATACAAACATTGTAGTAAATTCTCATGGTGCATCACCAAAGGTAAACCTGACAATGTCTAGACCACCAAATTAAAGAAGTGGGCCATACAATGAACCTCAAAAAAATGAGGAGCATAAGTGTCATGAATTTTTTTTGTAACAAGGTGAAAACGAAATAACATGAGCGACACCCACTTGCCTTTTGACTATTTTTGTCATTGCTTTTGGGGAAATATTTTGAAAATATTCTCGAAACATTCTTGAAATTTTTTTTGAATTTTTTTAAATTAAAAAAAAATCCATACTATTTTAATAAGGTTTATGTTAAAAAATTAGCGAAAAACGCCATTTAAAAAAAATTCAAATCCATTTACAAGTTTTTTTATTGCTTAAAAGTGAATGTTATAATGTTTAATGAGTGATTTTGTTAGTTTTTTTACTCATTGGATTAATTTCAAATTAATTCACATATTCCCATGATATATTAAAAGTATAAATATATTTTTAAAAATTACATTTTTCAACATCAAATTAAATTACAACTTTAAAACATGAAAAAACCAAGCAAACGTTACACTTGCTATGGTATGTGTTATTTTGATTGCACCCACCATTCTTTGTGCCCTAAAACACATTAACACCATCTACCCCAAAATATATGAACTTTTAATTAATTTCACTATTAAAAAAAAAGGTGTTTTGCAACTGGCTTTGCAACTCAATTTTTGAGTTGTAAATACCTATAACTCATTATATTTATACATTATGAGTGTTAATGGACAAGTTGTATGAGTTGTAATTCACCGTATATATAGTGCAATTCGTTGCAACTCAATTGCAACTTAGTCAAAACAACTTGTTTTCAATTACCATGCAACTCCATCATAACTACACATATGATGTCATGATGGCATCATTAATTATCATCCATCTATTAAAATTTGACGTGTGGCATTATGGAAATTTTTGGACATAAATTTATTTTCGAAATATTGATCTTCATTGTTAATTATGATTGTTAATGATGGTTTAATATTGTGACACATGGCACAATAAATTTTTTGCCACATGGCATATTAATTGTATTTTGGAAAGAATTAAAAAATAATTTTAGTAGCTAGGTAGGTCGTACATAACCATAGGTAGAAAGGTTGGTAGGCTTTAAGACCTACATACCTACATATTTATTTAGGACCTACCTACTTATGTAAATAAGTAGGTTAAAAAGTAGGACCTATCTATTTACCTAGGTAGGTAAGTAGGTAGGAAAGCACAAGACTAAGTGCACTAAAAAATAGCCATGAATTTTTAAAAAAAATTTAATGTTTTCCCTTTCGATTAAGCTTTTAAAATTCATCCCAAAATGACACATGTATTATAATGTGAAAACATTAAAAAAAAACCTTTTATATATAATTTTTAATAAGGGATTTGAAAATAAAACATATGGGTTAAATATTTTAGTTGTTCATTATTACAACTTGAATTACAACTATAACATTTAAGCACTCAAGGCAAGCCAAATCCAAGGGGAGGGTTCCATTGTTTTTTTTGTTTAAACAAAACTTGAACCCCTTTTATTGGCGCATTTTGTGCATTAAAAATCGTTGAAAACAAAATAGAAAATTATGGCCTTCAAAGTAAAGGGGGTCAAATTCTCAAAAAAACAAACCACCAAATGCTACAAAGATCAGTTCCCAAGAACCAACAAAATTTTTTGTATGTTGTTCTATTGCCATTATAGATTCAAGATGATCTGTAAAATTTTAGGTGACATTCTTATAACACTTTAAATTGTTTAAAATGAATAAGAAAAAAGAAAGTTATGAGGTTTGAAAGTAGGAGGGGTCCAAATAAAAAAGAGGGAAAGAAAACATGTTTTGTAAGTTGGAAAACTTATTTATCTTTTTGTTTATTTTTCATTATTCATTTTCCTTTACACTTCAAAGATGATTTCTAAAACTTGAAATAACATTCCCACAACATTTTAAATCACTCAAAATGAAACACATATGATGAAAATATACATAAATAATGAATATGTATCATTATTAAGTTATAAGTACTTGTATTATAGATTGCAAATTATTTAAAATGTACCAAAATATTGTCGCAGTGTCACCTTTTTAAAAATTTTACTAAGTCTTTTTTACCATCTAAAGACACATTTATGGATTATTATGATGAAATTTAAAATTGTAATAGTCTAAAATATAGTCCTTTTGAAACTTTTGGCAACTTTTGATTCATTATTTTTTAAGGGGATCAAAATATAGGGTCAAAAAGGCATGTAATAAAGACTAAACCCTTTTCATCCTATGTGTTACACCTTAAAGGATTTTCACCCTATAGTCATAACATAGTTAAACAATAGTACTTTAGTAATGGTGCACTAGTGGCCATACTAATTATATCAATGGGAATCAAGATAAAAAACTAGTTGCAAATTTATCCCATAATGGGTGGTGAAAATGTGGACATGTGGCATTATTGCATGTATGTACATTGTACATTAGTTGTAACATAGTTGTTGTTTTGGTGACACATTTATAATAGTTCTAAAGTAGTTGCCACATGTAACTACAATGTAATTTCTAAAAAAAGTCAAACATGGTTGATTACATATATATGTACAATGTGTATAAATTATCATATAGAAGACTTATTTTGAACTCACTTGCAATTATAATACAACTAATCGATTTTCTAACGTGGCAATTTATTTATTAATACACAATATTTTTAAGGGGATATTTGCATAGTAGTTGTAATACCCAAGGGATAGTTGCATAATAGTTGTGTATGAGTTGTTTTTCGAGTCTTAATTATAGGGTAGTGTGGTTTTGATAGACATTATTTCTCATAGTGTTTAGTTTTTAAACAAACCATTACCAATCATCAAAGCCTCCATAATGAGTTTGGTGAAGTTATCACTCTTTGATTGTTTAAACACCTAGTCCAAAGATATGAGAAGTAAAATCCTTACCCAATTTTGCACCACATAATAGTGAATAAACAATCAAGTTTGGTTGTCAACTATAAAAACTTCATCACAATTGAAAACAACACCTCAAACAACCCCTACTATTGCCCTTATTACTTTTAATGCATGAAATTTTCCATTGTCCAGTTCGAGTTGTCATTCCAATGTTTATTATTTGTTTGTTGGCATTATTAGAGGCATTAATGCTTCATATTCCATCATGGTACATCCTTATTACAACAAATACACAACTATGGCAAATTGCACAACCTTCCTTGCCTTCTCTCCTACCATCCCATTTGCATCTTGGGCAACAACATTTTCACAACTACATCTATCCAATACTTTTTGGTTTTTGGCATGTTTGCAATCTATGAAATAAAACATTCCCTTTTTTGTATTAATCCTTATATTCTTGTCAACTTCCTTACAACTTGGATGTTGAAAAGAAAAGTCCCAATTAGGAGCAATCAATTTAACTTTCCCTTTCATTTCATTACAAATTATCTTGTATTTGACAAGGTGCAAGTTTCCATTCGACCTTATAAACAATTGTGCCCATGGAAGTTTTGTAACCCAATATTATTGTTTTGGTGACATGATCATAGTTATGTTTTCTGATTGATGGTTTGGATTGGATAGTGGATAGAATGGATTTAGGAAAGGGATCATTATCATTCGTAACATTTTCATAGTCTACAAGATCAAAAGTGCATGAAGAAAATATAGGACTTGAAGATGGCATAGGATCACAAAATGAATACGTGACAATTTGATTAGGAATTATAAGAACCCCACCCACAAATGGGTTCCTACTATAATAGAAGCACTTGAATTTTGAAGAGTTAAGGAGTTGTGAAAGACAATAAATCGACTAAAGCAAACATATTCATAGTAGGAGATTGTATTTAGGAAACTATAAACTTCACATGACACATGAACTTTGAAATGTCTAATCTATAACAAGTCAATTGTGTCATTTGTTTTATACATGAGACGTTAAAAAAGACAAATGAAGGAGGTTGCATATTCAATTCCCACATCACATACAAGTAATTCCAAGAAAAAACCCATTGTACCATCATTTAATGATCAAATCAATTAATTATTCCAGAATTATTGTATCAAAACACCGTATGACTTAATATTTAGTAAACCAAGCCAAAAAATGAAAAGAAAAAAAAGGCGTGATATTTTTTTATCAAGTTTCAATTGTTTGATTGTTTGAAGATTTAAAAAAGACAAAAGCCAATTGTTTACATAATGCCTTTGTGGAAAATTGATGGATATCTACATAAATAGTGTTGGATGTTCTTGGGATTTTGTTGAATTAAAATGCGATGATACTCCCCAACAAATTTTGACCACTTCAATTTGAACAAATCCATCACATAATGCACAATGTTTACAACTTGAGACCATTGTCCTCCACATTACAATGAAACACAAGCATGCCTTGAGGTTTCAATATCCATTACAAACAAGAATTAAATATATTAAGCTTTGCAAAGAAGTATTCACTTTTATTAATGGGAGAGCTTCAAAGCTCTTCAATGAACATCATGAACTTCCTTATTTGTGAAGCACTATTTGATCAAGCTAATTAAATTCAACTTAATAATCTTTAAAGTCATTAGTGATTACAAATGAATTACAATGTGGTCTAGAAAGGAGAGGAAAAACACAAGCTCATCAAATGGTGAGGTGATAAACACAAGTACATTGGGTGGTGACAAGACAAAACACATAGTAATCAAGCTATGATGACCTTCAATAGACACTAATTGAAAAAATATTAGAGTTTTTCACAAATAGATTATGTGGACGGTTGAGTTATGGCTTTTATGAGAGATCTATGGTTCTCCTCCATGCGAATAGGTGACACCCTAAAGAGGTTTAGAGTTTAAAGTGATGATTCTATGATGTTGTAACCAAGCTTTTTAGCCCAACACATTCCACCCTCGGGTGTTTTTCATTGAATTTTAATGATCCTCCCCTCCTTTTCCCTTTAACTAGTAGTTGGCCTTGAAAAAAAATAGAAATTTGGTGAATATTTGTCATAAAATAGAACATTGATCAAGAAAGTTTATAATAAGTCTAAACAATTGTAAATCATGAAGCAATAGGAATACATAGAATCCAATTGGGTTTTATGAAAGAATAGTTAGTTCAAGGTTATATGTTCTTTGATTTTCTAAAAGTTATCAATTTGAAGTCCATAAGGCAAGAGCATCATAAACCTTTGAAATAAGCAATGTGATTAAAAAGAAGGTCTTATTTTTCATGCTTTCATTTTTCCTCTAAAGAAAATCTATTTCAAAATTCAATCCAAGTGAACTCACATTAAATTTTTTTAATTAATTATAAATTTTGACGGGTCATGTACCCTTCGATCGTTACATGTTGTTTTGTGTTAAGTATTGTTATGGACATGAACAAAATTTACTTGTTACATTATTTAGTTGCCGATGGAATTTACATGAAAGAAGCCTTAATTTGCCCTATAGTTTTTTGCTTAAACAATATGGAAATATGACAATCAATTTTTTTTTGCAATATTTACATGTTCCTTTGCATACCAAGTCAAATTCAACCATAGTGTTTTGGTTAGAGTTCATTTTTAATAGAAAATTAAATTTACACATGGAACTTTCCTATTATGATTTCCTTATTGATAAACCTATAATCGAGGAAATATGAAAATCACAAAAGAAAAAAGGAAAAAAAAACCTTTAAATTAACTAATTGAGGGTAATTTGATTCTTCAATGCTTTACCTTTCTTGCATATAAGCAACTACCCTAGCCCTGATCCCACCTGCTTCCGAACCCTCGCCATGTCCGTTGCTGCGACAAAGCGAGGAGAAGAAGCGAGAGAGAAAGACAAAGAGCGAGAGGGAGAGAGACACAGAGGAAATGCAAGAGTGTTCGGCTCCATGGCATCGGTTTTTTCTTCACACCGGCTTTGGTCTTTGCCCGCGTTTCTTCCCTCCAGGTATTCTTTTTCCGCAAATCCTGTGCAAAACCCCACCTTTTTTTTTTAATCGACCTATCTATAGTCTCCTCCGCTAGGAACTAATGGCAGCTAATCAAACTGCCAGTCATGATCAAGGTAAATAGTCTGATGATGCTTTCTTTGCAAGTGCCACTGACAATGTTATGGCTGCTGCAACTCATTTCTTGTTGTGTTGGTTTAGGGTTTGGCCGGAACACTCACAACATAATAATACTTAAACTTCAAAATGTTTTTGGTGTTTTTTTTTTCCCTTTGCAAATTTGATAGAGAAAAAATTCTATCAAATTTGCAGAGAAAACTCCAAATTTGATATATTTGTATGTTGTTGACATGGTCTTTAAGTAGATTGTTGAGTGCAGGATAAAACCTAAATGCCATGAGTGAGTGTGCTTGCAGATGTGGAATTAGATCAACAACTGTGAAAAGAGTTGGGATTATGTGGAGAAATCTTTTCATCTAAAGTGAATGTTTATCCTATTGCAGAGTGACTCATACAGGTGAATGTCAAATGCTATGATGATTGGGTAATGAGATTGACGACAAGAGATAGGTTAAAATATAGGAAATGAATTCGAAGATTTTTGGCAGGTAGTGGAGATCTTTCATTTTCGCAGTCTGCAAGATATATATTACTGAATTGAGGGAAAAGAGATTGAGGTTACACTAGGTTTTTCATTAGCTCCTTGTTTGATAGTGTATTCCTGGCTTCCCAAAGCACACAATTTTTGCATAAATATTCCTTCTACAAGTCAGTCATGCCCATCTGAGATTTGTACCTCCTGTCAAAACACTTCCTGAATATGGTGTTGAATGTGCAAGGATGACAATGATGATACTTTCTTAGCAGAGCTGTCTGGAAGGCATTTGAAAGGTTTCACTGTCTCTGTTACATAGACATAGAGAAGGTTGCAAGATACACTGACTCCAAATTTAGGAAATTGAGGCAGAATGTTTGGAAATGGTATTGTGGTGTAGTCAGTGGAGAGAAAGAAAACACGTGAAAGAGGGCATAAATTCAAAGTTTTGACACTTACTGGGAGCCAATATTGCTTAGAGCCTACTTCCTTTGCTACTGCTATTGCTGCTTTCTATGTATTTGTAGAACCAAATAGGTAGACTCTTTTCAGTTGTGGCACCCACTTGCAAGGAGGTCATCAATCATCCCAGCACCATTTGATCACCAACTATGTGTCATACTCTTCAAGCCCTTCTGAACATGTAGGTCCTTCATGCTTGTCTTCTTCACCCTTTTTATACTGTCTTGGTCTATTTTTAGGTTCTCTAGTCTTTATCAAGTCTTTAGTCCTTACTACATGAGTTCCAGTCTTTGCATCTGCACACTTTGAGAAACCAGATGACATGACTCTCAAATGTGCAGGGTATAGGAGCCTTCAGAGGCCAATGTTTCTTCGTGTTTTCAAAGGTTGGGGGCTAAAAGGTAGCTGTGAAACAAAATCAGTTTGTTTAACTGATGCATAATTAACATTCTTGGTGTGTGTTTCACAGGTTTAGGGTTTAGGGTTTACACAGGAAGGCCAGTGCTTGGAAATGAGCTAACTGACAAATTTGAACACTTGGGAGGGAGGCCTGGAAAACTGTTCTCTAACAAAAAGGTGATATGCTGTAGTTGCAGGGTTCTCAGTTGGTATGGTTTTATTTTTCCTGATACAAATTCTTTTCCACTCTTAAGTTTTCTCAATTGGGTTCCTACTTTGTGAAAATGTTATAGACAGAAGTTTTGGTAGAAGAATATATATGGTCATAAAGACAGTTTTTCCTTGTCTTCATATGTAAAGGGTATATCATTATACCAGGGAGCCTGTTACTACAACATACCTAAATCATGGTCAACCACCAGTATGTTGGAAGTTTTTGTGTTTGAGTAGCTCTTACCATGAAAAGGGCATGCTGATTTTTCTTTTGTAAATGGAGACTATAGTCAATATTATCAAGCAAAAACCCCATTTTTCTTTTGCTTCTGTTGATTGCATTTGTATGTGAAATTCAGGTACATATGTGCAGGATATAAGTAGTGCATAGGAATGCTACTAAGAGCACTAGGGAAAATTGGAGGTTGTTATATAGTGCAAGAGACAATAGCAAGGCTGATTAATTACAACAATATGAAGCAACCGCTGTGGAATGTGCTGTTCAATGGCTCTTTTCAGCCAGTGCCAATCCTCTAGAAAGAAGGTTTTGATGTTATCTGAGTTTTGCAAGCCTAAACCAATCTGGTTGAAGTCGGCTGTTAGATTGACATAATAGGTTGAACAAGACAGTTGTGAGTTTTTATTCAAGTCTTGCAGCAGGTTCTGTTTTATTATTTGCTGCATCTTCGTTTATAGAGAATGCTGACATTCCTGCTGAAAAGAACAAAGGAGCAGAACATGGATTTGTGTTCTCTTTTTGTCGGGCTTGGACCAGCTGCTCAGTATCTTCCCCAGTGCAAAGATGCAGATTGTTTTGGACGATTGAAATTGTTGCAATTCATTGTGCCAGTAGTAAATACTGTCACACTCTTACTACTGGCACAGAGGAGTTTGGAGAAGAGCTTGGATGATGGAGTCAATTGAGGTAGGAGAGCATGTGAAAGTTGAGGGATTGATGAGAGAGAGAGAGAGAGAGAGGACAGGTTTGTCAGTTTTCATCCAGGTTTGCAATGTCACATAAATGGACACAAAAGGGGAGAGACTTATGAAAGCAACGGAAATGGTAATGAGTAGCTACTCAAAATCTATCTATCCCTCCCTACAAATCTATGCATAGATATGGTAGGGAGCTACCACTTTTTGCCACCCAAATCACACACATGCCATGCACGATATGGTACATTGTGATTGAACTAAGAGACATGTGCATGCATGATTTTGCATATTGTGGTTGTTGTCTTGGTGATATTGTCATGGACAATGAACACCATCTTTGACACAGCCTTTGTATGTACGGTATGGTGGTGTTTTTAGTTTTTACCACTAAGCTTCTTGTATGTCTTTTTCAACATGATACACTAATGGGATTTCACAGCTTTTCTGTCAACAGATCATGCTCCTCTAATGCATGCGTGTTGGGAAGAAGGGAAATGTGAGCCAAGTGTGTGCACAGCGGGTCTCTTCTTCTTCCCCCTCTTTGGAAAAAATTGGGGCTTATGTTCTCTTTGCTCCAAAACCACAAGTTAGTGAACCCAACTCAAACCATGCATAGTGTGGGTTTAGGGTTTAGCAAGGTGAGTACTTAAAAGTGTCCAAACTCCACACCTAACATAGTAGCCACATAAATCCTTGGAGAAGGATTAGATGCCTTGAGTTTTGCCATTTAATTATATCAAGTATCCCTATTCCCATTAACAATCAATGCCCACAAACAACAACAAAATGCGTCAAATAGGAAATTGTGGGGGAGGGAACAAACTACGGTGTGTTTCAACATACTACTTATGTACTTCATCAATGCCCCCACAAGCAAATGACACAATGTGTCCTATGGTTTATTGAATTTGAAGGCTTAGAGAGAGAGAGAGAGAGAGAGAAGGAGCGTGTGTGTAATGTATATATGATCTCAACAAAGAGCTTCCATATACCTACTTTTGTATGCTTCACCACCATGGCCATATTGGGCATACCGTCACACTACATATTTAACACATCATCCATGTACGAGGTTTCATGTGCTTGGCCATACCGTGAGGCTTGAAGAACTTCAACACCATTGCATGCGCTTAACACCACTTCAAAAGGCTTATTGCTCAAATAACCTCACGGTATGGCCAAGCACATGAAACCTCGTACATGGATCTATTATGGAGAGGAGATTCGGAGTGATGGAAAGTGAGACTACCTAGATTTTAGGTCTTTTGAATTTTTGAAAAAAAAATTTAAGATTTTTATGGCGGGGAAAACTTGGGGTGGTCATTCATGCTTTTGATTGCTTCCAACTCATAAATTAAAGAATTCAAATAATGCCCATCACCTTTTTGGCCCTCTCAAGAAACCCCTCCTCCCCACAAGTACAAAATGGGGTGGTGTTACTAACCCTAACTAACCCCACTCAAAACATGATTCCCATGGCTAGAAATGGGTGAAGAAAAAAAATCATTGAAGTAGGTAAACCATACAGAGCTAGAGTTAGGGTTTCTGGTAAAAGCTGTTACGAAGCTAGGGTTTTCCCACTAGGTTAGGCATGGTTTAATACATAGCTGCAAAGGAGGAAAGAGTGAGCAATCTTGGGGTAGGGTTTTAGGGTGGAATAATGAAGCGTAGTTAGATCTTTTATGAATCACGCGATTTGCATTCACACCATTCATGGTTTTGCATCGTCATCACCAATTGCACGGTATGAGTAGGGTTGTTATACAACCCATTGCATTTACGTTCGAGAGAACCTATACAAAATACGATATACACCATGGCTCTCCGATGAGCTTTGGGTTTAGGGTTTAGGGTTTAGGGGGGGCGGATGAGTTCGAGGTACCACAATTTGCATTTCATTCTCTAGTTTTGGAGCTACCACCCCCTAAAAGCTTATTAGGTGTTGTTGTTGGTACATATCGTGGGATTGTGCATAGTCCAACAACATCTAAAGTACACACAAAGGGTCTTTCACCACCTACCGACTTAGTTTTTTTACTTTGACATGAGGTGAAATCCGTGATCATGAAGCGGCAAGGTGCATAACACAAACCATTGAAGAGGGCTTCTTAACTACAATTTTTTTTCAAAGGACATAAGGTAATAATATTATGTCGTATCTTTGGTAAGGAATAATTCATTGGCAAACTGCCTTACGAAAAAAAATTCACCAATTATGATAAATGGTGTCAGATTAGAAAACCCTAGATTCAAGTCTCCTAATGAGGTTAGGCCTTCTTAGTTTGACAACCAAAGGGTTATCTTTGGCTATGGTTATTGAACAAAAAAAAAGGTTAATGGGCACTTGAAATTTTAACCCATCAACTATTTGTCCAAATGAGTTAAATTAAACCCAATAACCTATTAAATGTTAATTGAGTTCAATTAACCCATTGATTTTATATGGTGTTAGTTAATGGGTTTAGTTAAGAAATAGGTAAAATTTGAAGATGAATTTATACTTTTTCCCAACTTTGCAAAACTTTGTGCTTACACCATCCAAAGGGTTATCTTTTGGTTAATGGAACAAAAAAAGGATAATGGGTAATTGAAATTTTAAGCCATCAACTATTCGTCCAAACGAGTTAAATAAAACCCAATAACCCATTAAGTTTATATGGGTTAATTAATGGGTTTAATTAAGATATAGGTAAAATTTGAAGAAGATTAATTTATACTTTTTCCCAACTTTACAAAACTTTGTGCTTACACCATCGAAAGGGTTATTTTTGATTATGGAACAAAAAAAAGATAATGGGTAATTGAAATTTTAATGCATCAACTATTTGTTCAAACAAGTTAAATTAAACCCAATAACCCATTAATTTTATATGGGTTAATTAATGGGTTTAATTAAGATATAAGTAAAATTTGAAGAAGATTAATTTATAACTTTTTTCCAACTTCCCAAAACTCCGCACTTACACCATCCCTTCTTTCACAACTAGAAGGATATCATGATCATGAATTCCTTTATGGTCATGTAGTAACTTGATGTCCTATATATGATTGGCAACACGGTATGGGTGTGTACATACGTATGAATTGAGAAATTAAGGGGATTTTTTTGCCACCAAATGAAATGAATGAATTGAATGTTATGTAGTAATCAAACCACTTTGATTGAGTACTCGAGGAGGTAGCCCTCATGTCAGCTCAGTTAAGTGAATGAGAGAAGAGCAGCTATCCGAATTGCTTTGCCCCCAATTTAATCAACAATCATATGAATCATGGAGCTTGCGCAAATGCACTAAATAAACAATAAATAAATAAATAAATAGGTTTTAAGCACTAAATAAAATAAAATAAAATAAAATAAATAAATATTTTTTAATTTTATTTTTGCACTTCACACAAAACATGCATACTCGGTCATTAAATTGTGTGTTTTTCAGGTTCATTTGTCTCCTCCAAAATCAAAATGAGGTTTAGCAAATTTGTGCTTATGTAGTGTACAACATCCCCATAGTAGGTACATTCCCAAAATAAGGGGGCCTTAAGGCTATGTGATAGCTAAAGTTGGGGTATTTGACAACATGTGAGTTTAAGTGATTTTCAAAATGGGAAGCATTAATTAATTTTGGGCAAGGACTAAAAAACTTAATACCAAGTGCTTGCTTGTACATAGAGAGCATTGAAGACAAGTGTAAAATTTTCCACAAACCTAAAATAACCCACCCACCCATTGAATGATTATTAAGGATGGAATTTATATTTGAAGAAATAGGTTTTTAAAAAAAAACTTAAATTTTTTTTGGGGGGCGACATGGAGACCATGTGAATGACCTCATGGGTCAAGGCAACCATGATTACATCACCAAGCATGTGTTCCCATGAGATTTGCTTATCATTGTCTTTATTGACATGGGGACATGTAGGAAATGGGACATGGGACATGGGACATATGGGCAAGAGAAGTAAAAGCCAATGATAAGAATCTTATTCCTCCAAACCCTAAAAGAGGTTTTTGTACCCTTCATGTACTTAACCCACTTGAACATTTGGGGTTTTGTTTCAAAAAGGGTTTAGGGTTTTGGGGAACGAGCTTGCACTTTCCATAGCTCAAAGTGGATTTGTTCTTCATGCTTGGAAAAGGAGATGGCAAAAAAAAAGACTCGAGTTGAAAGCTTCAAAAAAATTTAATACATATTGAACGAATTAGGGCATTGTAAACCCTAAAAAGCATTGAGTCCTTTATCCCCCTATTTTCACAACTTGTCCAATGCAACTAAAAATGTCATTAACAAATATAATGTAATAATATTCTTGCAAAGAATTATGTTGTACAATTTTTATAAAAAAATTCTAGTGAAAATCTTTTGTGAAAGATTGTCATATGATTGAATTTAGTTAAATTGGAGTTTATTTATTTAAATTGTGGAGGTTGTAACTTGCAAGCTTGTGATTGCCTCCTTGGGTTCACCTAAACCTTCAACTCCCTTTAAGTTCACATCCCCCACCCCACCCCACCCCACCCAACTACCAAGTACCAAGGCAATGGCCAATTTTTTAATACTTTTTTTCTTTGAGTTGTGCAAATTTTGCAAATAGTAAGTAAGGAAAGTATCAAAATGTTTTTTGAAATTTAAAGTTAAGAAAATAGTTTATAATTAATTGCATGGGAAAACCTAACCTTAACCCTAAACCCTAACCTGAGAACCCATGGGTGGTTGTTATGGATGCTACCAAACTTAAAGGATTATGTGACCCACCGGTGCGCACCCACCCATCGGTGCGCCATCCATTGAAAACCCATTATGGCACTTGGTGGCTACTAAGTAGGTAGGTAGGTAGGTAGGTAGGTGGAAACTAAAAACATGTGGAAGGTTAATAAATTATATTTTGTTGGAGAATTTTTTGTCGCATAAGGAAATAAATTTATTTTAAAAAAAATTTAGATTGAAGAAAATTTCACCAAATTAATGCTAAAATTTCAATGTGCTAGAAAGAGTTGAATTATTTTTATTTTATTTGAAGGTAGCCAAAAATATTTTAAAAATTTAATTAATTTTTTGATTAATTTACTTTCATACCCTTTTTTTAAAACAGTCATACTTTTTGGCTAAATCTTGATATATGGAGGATATATATATATATATTAATGACATTAGTTTGTCATTAAGAACAAGGGGTGTGTGTGACACTGTGGCCTTGCCATTTACATTAAAAAAAGTATTTTAAGGCAAAAGAAGAAGAATTATGGAAACTCAAATATTTCACCATGGCAAAAATATAATCTTCAAAAAATCCCCTCTAAAAGAAACCAAAATCCTTCAAGATATTATAACTCTATAGTAACTAATCTCAAGTTTCAACACAAGCCAAAATATATATCATCTTTCAGAAATCCTCATATAAAAATAGACCTAATATTATTACCTAAGGGCCTATAAAAATCCCTTAAGTTACTATACTCTATAATGAATCTAAACACAATATCCTTGCCTACCAAGGCAAGGCCAAAAAACACTTCAGTTATTGACCTTTTTGCAACCCCACCCATAAAACTGAAACTAGGACTGCAAATTGGTGGGAACTACCAGTAGCAAACCACCTGGACCAATCATTATGTTTGGCCAATCAAAGACTGGGAGAAGTAGTCAGTTCATATTTATTACACTCTTCTCTAGCAGGTGCACAGGTTTGCTGCGCCTTTTAACAGCTCAGCAAACCAAGCACAGGAGCGAAACCATCTTCCTGAGCTAAACCGGCATGTTTTGACTTTTTTTCATCTAATTATTTCAGTGTTCAGGGTCACATATGGAGCACCGGTGGGGATGTTTAGGGTTAATACATCTCCACCCATTTTACTGGTGTTTGTGTAAACCCTAAACACCCCAAAACTCAAAAGCCAAATACACAAAATGCACAATGCAATGGCAAGAAAAAAAAACTGCACTGAATTTCGAGTGTAATTTTGAGTAGCATTTTATAACAACACTTTCAAAGGTGCATTCACACTTGGTGTTAAAGGACTCTAGTATTATATTAAGTCCCTTAACGCCAAGCTAGTCATTTAGGACCTAAACCTATTTACCATGAAGATTTTATGTTAAGTTAACAATTCACTTAGTGTTAAACAATCACCCATTTAACATAGGGTGCCACCTAAGATGCCACCTAGATTTTCACTTAACACTGACTTAACACTAGGTGTGAATGCACCTTGAATCTTACTTAAAGGAGGTGTTTATGGATGAATGTACCATTAACTCTTTTTATAGTCTGTCTACCAACAACTACTGCAAAACACTTGGAGGTAAACAAATAACATCCAAATTGAGATTCAGAATTCTATTGGTTTGCAGAGAGACACTGGTTCTTGTCTGTCCAGTGCAAAACATTCCCACAACTTATTAGTAAGATTTCCTGCACAATTGTTTTATTGTTAATAATGAATATACAATAATAATAATAATAATAATAATAATAATCAGTCCATCCACAGACTCTATAGAGTCTATTTAGGCCATGCTTTCTATTGTAGTCTTAATAAGCAGCAGCAGCAAAACTTGGCTTCCATAACCACCAGCAGAACACACTTGTTGGCACTTACCTTCTCTTAATAGTACAATTGGTCAGAGTGTGCAAATTTTCTTTCTCCAATGCTTTCTTGACCCATCATAGTAGAGATCATTCCAGCCATCATAACAAGGGGTGTGTCACACTGTGGCCTTGCCATTTACAATAAAAAGTATCTCAAGGCAAAAGAAGAATGATGAAAATTCAAATATTTCACCATGCAAAAATATTCTCTTCAAGAAAATCCTCTAAAAAAGAAACCAAAATCCTTGAAGATATGGTAACTCTAGAACTAATCTCAAGTTTAAACACAAGCCAAAATATCAGATTCTTTCAAATCAGAAAATTCAATATATTCTATGGGTTGTTTGTGAATTAATAATTGTCTCATCATACAAATGTTTTGTGCTTTCTTTTCTTTGCAAACCATGAAAATTTTGTGTTTTTTTCATATAAAAATAGACCTACTACTCAAGCCAAAATCCCTTAAGCTGCTATTTCTATAATGAATGTAAACACAATATTCTTGCCTTGATAGGCAAGGCCAATAAAGGGGGTTCAATTTCTTGTGACTTGGACTTGAATTGAGAATCAAATTGTGGAACTAACTTTTTGCTAAAACTACAATTGAAGTTAAAATTTTGGAAAAAATAAAATTAAACATAAGTTTAAATTCTTTAGGTTTAAGCAACAAGTTGAACTTTTTTGGAAAGTTGACAAGTAGGTGAAATTTTATAGATAACCAATTGGTTTTATTTAATTGTAAAACTTTGTATCTAGGCATCCTGAATTTGTATTTGGTTTTTAAAAAAAAACATATATAATATAAAGTTTTGAGGAGTGTGTAATGTGTACATGAAATTAGAGTTAATTTTCAAATCAAGCTTGAAGATTCTTGAATTTGAAAATTTGTGTCAAAATTAGACTCACAAGATTTAGAAATATGCAAAACCAAGCTCAAACTTACAAACAAAAAAACCTATCCAAAAAAATGGTCTCATGTTTTTCTTTAGAAGGAAGAACCAACTTATTTTACACAATTTATCATAACTTAATGGTACCCAATGTCAACCTAAACATCAGTTCTTAGTTGTTGGCATACAAGGGTAAGATAAGTTGAGTTAAGTACAATGGCAAAACAAACTACTAAGGAAATGATGTTTAGAATTTAAATATTATCCATCCAAAATCTTTCAAACTTGAAAGATCTATGACTAAAACTATCACATGTTTCCAACTTAGTTATTGCAATTTAATAAGTGTTTAATATACATAAAAGTTGAACCTTGTCATTTCAATATATAATTTTAAAATATTATCCTTCTTAAGAGATGTGAATAGTTAAGCTTTAAATATTTTGGACTCACCCATTTTATATTAAATTTGCTTGGTGATAGAATCATATCATCTTAAGGAATTTTGAAGAACCCAAAACATCACACATCCAAAAGTAAAGTTCTAGAAATTCATAAGAAGATGGTGCTTGCTGATGTTTGCAAGCTAGGATGGACAAATTTCAGCAAATTTTTGATTACCCAATAATACTTTTCACAACTTGTATATTTTACAAGCCAAAAATGTAACATTGTGGATTTGTACAAATATTTGTCTTTTCCAAACAATAACTATTGGAAACCCATCAATAAATTATAAGATAAATGTTTATGGAAAATTTAATAAAAGTTCTACAACATTCACATCATAAAAGATTTTATAGTTTTCCCTAATTTTGGTGTATTTTTAAAGTCCATAAAATTTTCATGCATGCATGTTAAAATTGATAATAAACCCATAATTTAGATTATTAACCACATTTTGGAGAGGAGATGCCACCATTTCATTGCAAATTATGATTATAATGATTTCATTTACAATTTGTATATGTATTGTCACACTACAAATTGTGTATGTTAAAAGGTCCCCCATTTAATGTAAAATGTTAGATCTCAAATAATTTCAAGATTGCATCCCATTAAATCATGTAAGAATCATGTGTACAAGTCTTTTCCCATAAATTTAGAAACCTATTTGACTAGGGGCACTTTCCAATCCACAAGGGTGTAAAAAAATGAAATCCGTGGATGGACATTCTAACTTACAAATTTCCCAACTAGTTTTTGACATGACAAAATAATGAAGCAAAACAATTCATAATTTAGCAATATATATTGATTGGTGTGGGAGTGTTTCACCTAAAAACTATGTTTAGTATATCACTATTCAATGATTATATACATTCAAACAACAATATGTTTTTATACATTATGTTTTGGAAGTCCATAAGTTTGTGGAATTTTCCAAAACTCGTTTAATGAAATTGATCAAACATTATTTTTTTTCATCTACAATGAACTAATGTCATGCACCATTATTGATTTTTTTTCATCCATAGTAGGTTCTAAAAAGGTGTTTAAAAAAAGGTTCTTTAGAAGGTGGGCCATGTAGAAGTTTATATAAAAATTACATTAAGTTAAGTCCACAAATGGATATAACAAAATGTTATCCCTCCCCCCCCCAGTTACTTTGAATATGTTCAATTGCTCACATTTTAAGTATGACTTATGTTTTAAGCTTGTTCCTTTTTATTTCACATCTCCAACCTTTTCTTGTTATGAATAAAATTTTATTTGAAACTTTTTTGCATGTTTTAGTTTATTGTTAATTATGCATACCATTCATGGGTATCATAACATTAGATATCTATGTGATTCATGTTATTAGTTGTATTTAAAGTTTTAGAATAGTTCATCCTTCTTTTTAAAAGAAATACCACTTTTGGGTGAATTTAGAATATTGTTAACCAACATATGGCACTTTTGGCCATTGTATAGTGCATTGTCAAATAATGTGTATAACACATCGGCTATTTGTATAACATTGCTAGCATAAGCAATGGGGTGTCATTAATCTAAATGCATATGGCTAGATTAACTATCTTATCCCCAACATTCAATAAAATATGGACCTAGGGGTTAACAAGTGTCAAGTTTTCCTTTATTGGGGTGAAAGGAAGCTTCACCAAGAACCTAAAGTAGAGAGAGTGGGTTGATGGAAACACTCCACACTTTAGGGTTTGTGGAATCTTCACTTGTGAAACATGAGTGGAAGGATTGGAACCCATCTTCCACTTTTCAAGGTTCAAAGTAGCTAGTTGTGGATGGCGATGGCTAGAGGCTTGGGGTAGTGTGGAGCAATGATAAAAGCACTTTTTGAAGATGGAGAAAATGAACATGGATGTAAGCAAGAAGGAGAAAAGACAAGAAGAGAGAATGGGGCATGGTTGTGAGAGCCATGGGAGGCATTTTGATTATGAACTTCTCAAAGGGTTGTTCTTTTGTGTTGAAAATGCTTGGAACATGCACATTTAAGAAATTATTTTAGGATGCATGTTGAGCAAGTGAAAGTTTCAACCCTTAATTGTTTAAAGTTGAAAAACTATGAAGTTGAATGAGGAGTTAGCTTGAATTGGAAACTTATTGAAGCATTTATAGTTTAGGGTTGTTGGAATTTTCAAGGTTAACATGTTTTTATAAAAAAAAATTGAAAAATGTAGAAAAAAGTGGAAATAAGCTTTAATGTACTTTTGTTGGTTAAAATGAAGCAATGGGGAGGGAGGTTGTGGGTATGCAAAGTAAGTAAGACTTGCAAATATTATGGTGGAGTTGATTTGGCCAAGTTTCATGTGATTGTTGAGTTGTTAAAAATGTGCAAATTTTTTACTCATTTTGGCAATTGAATATAATAGACAACAAATAGTGGTTAAAAGTGATAAATAATGGCAATATCTGGGCATCTAATCCAAGAGGGTTAAAAAAAGGATCCCTAAAGTTGAGCATGAAGTGAAAGATATGGTTAACATTTATCTTCTTTGTGTTATTGGATTTATGTTTTGTTTTGTTTTTTGGTGGTGATTTGTCCTACCTCTTGTGCATTGGGAACTATTTGTTATCATAGTTTTTTGGGTTGAACAAAAGGTGAAAACAAATTGCAAAATGAATGGACCTATAAATAAGTTTTAAAATATACACGTGGACATTAAAGGGGACGGAACCTATGATAGGAATACAATAAAAGGTACGAAACACAAAGTTAGGGGAATTTGGCCATAGTTATAGCTTGGAAACCCCCCATTCAAACTTTACACATTAGTTTTCAAGTCTTGCTTTGGATTCAAATCAGTGTGGAATAATGTTGATTAAGTGCATTTGAGATACAAAGACATCTTAGTTCATCCATAATATAAATAATGATGTAGGAAGACTTTTGTTATTGTTGCATTTGGGAAATTGAGCATATTGTCATAAATAAGTTTAGCTAAAACAATTGGATGCTAGGAGGTGGGGTAAAAGAACCAAAGGTCAATGTTGTCACCTAAACTTGATAGAAAAAGGTCAGTAGGTAAAGATAGTGCATAGGACATTAGCAACACTAACACCTCATATGCTTTCTAAATAATGAACAAAAAACTTAGTAAAAAGGTAAATTGACACAATAAAAATGCATTTAACAAAAAGGATCCATTATGTTGCATTATTTGTTTTTCTTAAAACTTTTTGATGTGGTCTTTTGTCATTATTATTGAAAAGTGTTAAAGGGGAAAAAAAGATAATAGGGTAATTGTGGTAGTTAAGTAACTTGGTAATAGTTGACTTGCCAAGTGCCGTCCCACCCCACTCCATTGATGTAGGTGAAACAACCAAAACTATAAAAAAAATGGTGTGAAAGGAGAAAACAATGGAGAGATAATCAAATCAAGGCAAACAATTTTGAGACCCAACCACTAATATTGGTATGCCCTAATTTCCGAATGTCACACATGAGATGGTTTAGGTTCAAGTTCTTGTAACTTAAACCTAAACCAACATCGTTTTGGTGGAACTAGGACAAGATCTAAACCATGGAACTAACCATTTGTTAGAACCAAAAAGGCATAAACATTTTTGTATGGACCCACTAGGAACATCATACTTTCATTTTACTAGATCTATCAAACTATAAAAATCATAGGAAACACTTAAGACCATATATTTTAGCATGCAGTGGATAAACATAAGAAAAAACCAATTTATGATTATGAAAAAAATTCTTTAAAAAGGTTTTAAAATATATTATAACAATTTTCTTAGTTTTACCATTCCTTGAGGTGGTTCCCTAATGGGTCCACCCAAGCATGCTTATACCTAGAATTGAAATCTTGAAAAAAAATTGAACATAAGAATTCATTTAAAGAGAAATGGGATGCATATTGTTGCAAAAGGTGTCCACCTAGGTGATGTTGCCATTTTATTCAAAGGTATTATACATGTGTCATGCCAAAACATATATGATTTACATTCATGATTGGGTTTGTAATTGTAAGTGACACAAATGATTACATGACGAGTTAGACAATATGGGCATGATGTTTATTCATTAGTCATAGTTTTATCTTCAAGTATAAATTTCATCCATGACCATGATGGTAGTCATATAAGTCGTATGATTTCATTATGATCATTCATCCCTACTTGTTGGATCAACATATTACATATATGTATATAAATTTGATCTAGCCATTCACCACATGACATTTGTCCAGGTGACATGGTGCCACATGTCAAAACTTGAGATTAAGTTTGCCTAGAGGCCAACCTAGAGATTACTTAATAGGTTATTTAAGCTACCTAGGCTACTTATAGGCTTACCTAAGGGTTGTCTAGGGGCTATTGATGCTACTTAAACTATTTAAAGGCATATAACTTGGGGGTTGCTTAAGTTATGGAGGCCACCCCTAGGGCCTGCCTAGATTACATGGGGGTTACATATGGGTTACCTAGGGGTCTACCTAGGGGTTGCCTATGTTATGTAGGTTATTTAAGGGCTATCAAGGGTCAACATAGGTTTACAAAAGGGCCATTTAAGAGGTCACATAGGTTTCCATAGGGGTTACATAAGCTACCCGTGGATTACCTAAACTACTAGAGGACTACATACATGCTACTTACCTACATAAATTACCAAGGTCATAGGCCAAGGGGCTACCTAAGGTATTTAGGTTACGTAAGGGTTACCTTTAGTATCTACATCTACTTAGGCTAGTTAAGGTCTAGACATGCCTTTTAATTGTTACCTATGGTTTACATAGGCCTATGTATGGGCTATATAAACTATCTAATATAATAGGACAAAATAGTGTATTTTAAGTTCAAAAATTCAAAAAAAATCTATTTATGCGTTAATTTTGGGCTTGTTTATTTATAAGTTTTTATGGTTACCATCTTTCATCTTTGTTCTATTTGAGTAATTCATTTGTAGAAGGATGGAATGATTCATGACTTTTATTTGAGCCCTTGCACAAAGTTGATAGTTCATTTTAGATTTGTTGTTTTATCAATCTCCATCAATCTTGAATCACTTCCCACAATAGACTTGACATTAAAATGTTGTTAACAATGCAATTCATTAGTTTTGTGTTTGGATTGCCATAGTTAATATTATTTTCAATTTTTTTCATATCCAACTTCTTCTTCATCATTTTGATTAGATGCTTTGCTTCAATTTGCTTGCAACCAACATGTGCTAATAATATGGTTATTGTTACATGTCATTGTATCTATGGGATTAAGGGTATGATATTGTGTGTGACATTTTTACATCTATTGTTTAGAAGGTTAGTTATGTTGTTTAAAAAGTTGGTTTTCATGTAACCGTGTGAACACACATATTGTCATATTGTTGTCCTTTTAAAGCTCGTATCATTATTTGAACACATTCCCATTGTCCTTTCCAAGGATGAAAGATGAGATGCACATTTTGATACTCCTTTCATTGTTGATTATAACACATACTATTCTTCTTTCTTTGAAGTCTACATATGGAGTGGCATCCATCTTTGAGATTATTAGCTCATGTCAAGAAAAATACACTACAAGAATTAACAACTTGGAGATCAATTTCCTCTTATGGAGGGTAATAAATGGCTATTTACATAATATATATATATATATATATATTTGTTAACCTACTCACTAACAAAGTCCAAAACTCCAAAGCTCAACCATGGTGTTCTTTCTTTTACCCATTTTAACTTCCTTTCAAGCAATGGGTTTTTCCTAAACTACAAGATCTTCAAGGATCCTCCATTCTAAGTTGAATCGTACTAGTTGTGTTTGGTTCCACTTGTTGGGAGGCCCACCCTCTCACCCCAACCCTACCTAGTGATTTTGTCCATTTGTGAAAGTTTTTACTTTTGCAATTTTAAAAACAAAAAATGATTGAAAGTCAAAGATTTTGTGGCTTTTTAGCACGGATTTTTTTTTCAATTTTTAAATTCGACATTTTTTCCATTTTCATCATCATTAGGTAGTCAAAAGAATTTGTGAATTATTATGGATGAAAACCATATTTTCCCTATTTTGTTATTCATGAAGCCATTTTTGGCTCCATCTTGTTTGGATGATTCCACATTTTTGGGCTAGATTTTTTTTAAAATAAAAAATAAAAATAAACAAATAAATAAATAAATAAATAAATATATGGAAAAAACCATGAACCCTATGTATGTATAAAAAAACCATGAACCCTAAATCCTTACTTATTCTTGTTGATAAAGTCACAAGGACTTTTATGTATAGGGTAACACCCTCGAGTTAGGGCATTGTATTGCATAAAGCTTGCCACTCAATTTTTTTTAATTTTTAATTTTTTTCCCGTGATACTTGGTATCATGGGAAAAAAATTTAAACCATTACGGGCATTTCCAAAATTAGAATAATGCCCATAGAATTTTTATCCTCTATAAAGGTATATGAGAAGTTGGATTCACACCAAGGGTTACCTAGTGGGGTTATTTGTATTCCATTCAACCCTCTCTTGATTGATCTGAGGGTTAAAATGACTAAAATATATGGAGTAAATGAACCCATGGGTTAATTTAACCTGACCTTGTACCATTCACATTGAGTGGGGTTTCCAAACTACATACAAAGTTTGGGCTACTTGGGGCAACTTGGGAGTTTTTTTTATGCTGCCCAAAAGATTTGGGCATTGTGGAGTATTCCTGAGAAAATATTTTCCAGGATGCTCAAAAATTTGGGAGCTTGAAAAATCCTGAAACTTGGAAAGATTGGGTAGAATTTCTTTCCAGGATGCTTGAAAAATTCCGGGCAGTTTTGGAATTTTAAGTCTGCCTGGGAAGATTATGAAGGTTGAAAATTTAAAAATTTCTGCCCAAAACATTTGGGCACTCTTGAAGACTGCTCATGCTCAAAAGTTTTGGACATTTTGGGAACTTTTTTGATGGGGCCTGATAATTTCGGGCACCTGATAAAGGCTGAAGAAATTTTTGATTTATGCCCAAACTTTTTGGGCACTCTGGAAAAATCTTGATGCCTGATAAAAAAAATTGGGCAGTTTGAGAAGTTTTATTTTTCTGCCCTTTAGTTTCGGGCAAATTGTAAAGGTTAATTTTTTTTGTTACTGCCCACCCTTCCGAATGCTTTCTCACATGAAAGAGAGTATGTTGGCCAAAACAACATTAGAAACCCTTTTGCACATAAGGGGGGTATTTTAACCTTTTGAAATCAAGGGGGTTAAATTAACCTCCCGATTTCACCCTAACTTGATCCCAAATCTAGAAAAAATTAAGATATTTATCCTTGAGGTTAAAATATCCCAACACATTTATCCCACCTCTTAACCCTAATGCCATGTCATTTGCCAAGTCAAAAATTTCCCCCCTTTTGTATAAATGAGATAACATTAGGGTTAGGGTTAATTTATTCTTTTAGTTTATCCCTTATACTATTTGGGTGTGAATCTAGCACTATGAAATCTAGAACTTCTCTTCTAGTTCTAAACCACATGCACTTCTATGGAACATGCCCATTCATCATATGCACACATAGTAATATTTCAAACATCACTCACAAATTGGATCAAATTTGAGACAAAAATATACAGCCAAAAGTGTGCAATCTTTTCCATATGAGCAAAACCAAATAAAACAAGGGGATTGTCACACCGTGGCCTTGCCATTATTAACATTAAAAGGTATCTTAAAGGCAAAAGAAGAATTACGAAAACTAAAATATTTCACCCACACAAAAATATATATAATCTTCAAAAAATCGTCTGAAAGAAACCAAAAATCCTTCAAGATATCATAACTCTATAATAACTAATCTCAAGTTTTAACACAAGCCCAAAATATCATCTTTCAAAAATAATCCTCATATAAAAATAGACCTATTATTATTATTATTATTATTATTACCTAGGGGGCCAAAATTCCATTAAGCTACTATACTCTAATGAGGAATCTAAACACAATATCCTTGGCCTTGGGTAGGCCAAGGCCAACAAACCTCGTGAGAGGACTTTGGGTTTAGGGAGGAGGGGGTCCTAATAACAACAAAACCACACTTATTAGGACTTTTGGGTTTTGAATGGGCTTTTCATAGTTCAAACTTGACTTAAGTTGGCACTTACTTAGTTAAGCCAAAGTATTATTCTCTTTTCTCCTTTTTAATTTAGAGGAACAAAGAGATTTGCCAATCTTGTTGTCTTGGGTTGTGTGTTAACAAAGCATTTGTGAACTTTGAGAAAGTTGAGGGAACCCATGTCTACTACTACCTCCATTCCCCACCCACTCACTCACTTTCTAACTCGGAAAACACTTGTTCAACTTTAAACCTTGAAAACACTTGTTCAACTTTAAAGCTTTTTCATGTTCTACTTGATGGACTTTAAACCTTTTTCATGTTTTTTTGTGTGTGTGGTGTTTGTCTTCTTTCTTTTGTCCTTCCTTCTCTCCTTTTTTGTGTCAATAAAGTCATATCGAGTTATCTTCCTCTTTCTTCCTTCCTTGTATCCAAGTCAAGTCCCATCCATCCCTTGATGCTAGAAAAGGAAACTCGTGTGTTCAAATCTCAAGACAAGAAGTCACCTACAATTTTACCTTTTTTTCTTTTTAATGGTTAGTTGGGTGGTTGGTTTCCTATGCATCAAAACCCCGCCCCTCAAAACAAGTAACCTAAAAGCAAAAGTTTTGGGTTGTATATCCCAATCATCTAAACATGTGGGGTTTCCAACTCAACCATTTGGTAGTCAACATAACTCACCTACCTATCACATATGGTATAACTACATACCACCCACGGTATTTGTCTTTGGACGTGAACATAGTTGTTATTTTTTAAATTCAAGAATTATAGTGCAAATGTATTATATTAGTATTCGAATTAAGAACCTACCACTATGGTATTCATCTGTGCATATGAACAAAATTGTTATTTTTTAATACAAGAATTATGGTGGGAATGTATTGTAATTTGCATTAGAATTAAGAAGGGAATACGACAATTGTCAAAAAAAAAAAAAAAGAGAGAGAAAGAAACAAATGAATGTTGACATCCAACATAGTTTGAGACACAACGTTTTATCATCCAACATATTGTTTGGACCAATTTGATCTTAACCCTAAACCCTAAACCCTATCTACTAGACCAACATTGGTTGATATTTTTCGACAAGTGATCAAAAAGCAAAGAACAAGATGCCACTCACCACCATCTAGAGAATGAAATAGATCCTATGACATGATCATCATTGCATGAAAAACAAAATTTCATACATATTAATACTTTTTTTTTTTGCCCCCTTTCAATCTTTGATGAAACCATACTCTTATAGGTCCTAATTTCTACCTCACAAAATAAATTGATCTTAAGCAAGGCAACGAAGGAAATAAAGCATATTAAAATCATGGTTTTTTTCATGAGTTGATATTTATGTTTGATTTTTAAAAATAAATTTTAAAATGTAAGAGTAGGTGATGAGCATTTCCAAGGTAGATTTTTTAAACATTTATTGATGAAACTTTTAGTAGAAAGCCATTGAGAGTTTTCTCCAAACAAACAACAATATAGTTGTGCCAAACTAAAACCAAAAATTCCTTTGTTTTTTGGCAAATGTTGTGCAAAAAACCAAGCACCTATGACAAAACCTTTGAGCTTTTTTTTGGGGGGGTTGGTGTGGTGTGAAAATTTCAAAGCTAAATTTAATCTAAATTTGGGGAGACTGAAAATGTTACTATAATTTTTGACAAAAATTATAATCATTTAAAAATATATATAAAATCTTACACTCACAATATTTACACATGAAAAAAAGGTATTGGTAAAGTGATATCTACATTGTGATATTAATTATTTGCACAATGCCTTTTTCTAATAGCTTTGTGAGAAAAAAAATCAAAATTAATTTGAGAAATTAGGTCTTATAAGTACCATAACAACAACATTGCTAAATAGGCAACATGTTTGTCACACACTTGTCTTTAGGGTTTGACATAGGTACCTACCTAATTAAAATAAATTATTTTAAATTACCCACCTAGTTTAATGTTGGGTGATAAGTTGATTTGGTGTTTTTTTGTGTTTTTTTTTTTGGCCCAAATTGGGTGGGGCACACTAAGGTAAGTGATTAAGTTAGAGTTTGACCTTGGGTTGGTTACATTAGGTGAAGTATAGTTAGGGTTTGACCTTGTAAATGGAGCTTATAAAGGGTAACTGAAAAATTTGTGCCATTATAATAGTGCTTGCTTTCTCAGGAATGCAATTAGGGCAAACAATTGCCACTAATTGTTTCCACTAATATGCCCTAATGCACTAATTGTTTGGCCTAATGGCCTAATAATGCCCTAATTTGCATTTTAGTGAACCAGCACCTACCAACCCACCACACAGGATGGATGATTTGCAGACAGGAATCACATTTTCATTGTATTCTTGTCTCATAAGCTAACCATGGTGGTTGGTTAGCTACATACTAACCATCCACATGCATCTATCTACCTACCTACCTACCTACCTACCTGCATAGACTCACTTACATTACCTACCTACCTACCTACCTACCTACCTACTCTCTTATTTAGGTAGTTACTTAGCCAAGTAATGCAAGGGACCGGGACAAATAGGAGGGTCTATAGGATAGGATGGGAAGCTTGGTAACTGGGGTTGTGGTTTCATCCAAACCAAGTTCGTACGAGCCCACTATTAGGGTTTATTTCCAATTTGTGAAAAATTTCAAATTTTTTGCAAAATTAGCAAAATTTAAAGTAGAAAAAAAATTCAGAAAATGTTTCCAGATTTTATGTAATTACATAATTTGTAATTTGGTAAATCAGTATTTTTTTTTTCCCGATAGTATTTAAAAAGCTTGAACTTCATCCAAATTTAGTGTTTCCCGACGGACTATTATATTGCTATGGATGAATGGATGGATAGATGGATGGATGGAAGAAGCCATCATGAGGGGATGGGGGAAGGGGATTAGGATACACACTTTTTGAACCAATGGGAACTCTACTGTGATCCCTAACAAACTGCCCCCTGCCCTACTTGATGGATTGCTGTGGCCCCCCATCATCCTCAGGATTTTTTTTCCCACTGCCCCTGCCCTACTTGGTGGATTTGCCGTGGCCCCCATCTTCCTCATATCATAATTAGGGGGTTTTTTTTTTCTCACTCAAATTTGTGATATTAAAAAAAAATTGGAAAAATTTTCCAAAAAAAAAGATAAAAAAATTGAGTTTCCACTAGGATTTTTTTTTAGTTTTCCAAAATAAGAAAAAAAAACTTGAGTTTACACTAGGGTTTTATTTAATTATTTATTTAAAATTTCCAAAAAGAGAGGAAAAAAATTGAGTGAACACTAAGATTTTTTTTAAATCTTAAAAAAAAATTTCCAAAAAAGAGACAACATTTGAGTTCATACTAGGATTTTTTATTTTTCCAGAAAACAGAAAAAATTTGAGTTCACACTAGGATTTATTTAAAAAAAATTTTCAAAAAAGATAAAGAAACTAAGTTTACACTAGTATTTTTTATTTAATTTTTAATTCTCCGGAAAAAAAGAGAGTTTACACTAGGATTTTTGTTTAAAATTCCAAAAAAAGTCCAGAAAATCAGTTTACAACTGATTTTTTATTTTCAAAAAAAGAGAAAAAAAGATTTTAAATTGGGAAATTTTTGAAAATTTCGAATTTGCGATAATTTTTACCAAAATTTGGGTAAAAAACTACAAAATTTGGGGGACAAGGAAATCACTGATAATAATAATAATAATAATAATATTTAGGGGGGTCTTCGTCTTAGGCCCTTTTTCTGCAACATTACAGCCAATCAAGTGGCCTGGATTTGTCATTTGCGGCTGCAATCTGACAAAAGGGCCAATACTCAGCGAAGTCTTATCTACCATGTGCCGAGCACAAAAAAGAAATCATGTGAACAACAACGACCGCAAAAAAAAGCTGACATTCTTCACTATCCGATCAAAATAATTTCATCCGGCCGAAGAGACGAATAATTGTTTTCAACCGGAGTGTGTAATGCAAAACCCCCCCCCCCAAACCTTTAGACTTCATTGGGCGCAAATTCCGTACTCACTTACACACATATGGACATTGGTCAACCTTCCTTTGTAATGATCTCAAATGTGAGCAATCGAACGAACGAACGAATGAATCAAACGAACAACCGAAATGTTTCGCTCTTACAAACAACACATGATTATACATACGTTTATTTTATATGATGGCTGGCTGGCTGGCCGGCCCGGCCATCGAAGACAAGTGACCAAATCTTTTGATTATTGTGTGTGTGTGTGTGTGTGTATGTTTTGTTGTAGCAGCCGTCAAGAAGTCCGAATGCAAGATGTGTATACGCATGTGACGGACGGATGGACGGACAGACGGGCGGTTCATAACACACCCTATAGATTTTTCCTATCTTGTGTAGGTTCCTTGAATTTGACCCCCATCCCATGAAGGAGAAAAATAATTTAAGTTCTGGTAAGCAAACCCAAAATCAATTATCACAATTTTTTTCCACGAATATATACAACATTTAAAAAAATAGCAAAATTACTCGAATTAACACTAGAATAAAAAAGACATTTTCCAAAAATTTCCCAATTTTTTTGGCTAAAATGCAACAACAATTTTTTGGGAAAAAAAGAAAAAAACCACAATCTGCTAGCTTCAGCTTTTTGGTGAAGAATTCTTGCAAATTTTTTTTTGGACGAAAAAATAGCTTTTCTTTGCGAAAAATTTGAAGTTTATATACCCTAAATTGCCCAAGAAGGTGGCATTTGGCCGAGGGAGGGACTTCCAGTATCCGGCTGTCCGTTCGATCCTATAAAGAACCTGGAGAGTCGAGTCTAAGTTTTAGTAATAATTTATTATCCGGAAGTGCTCGGGTCAGGTGGGCAAATGTCTTCCTTCCCCGAATACTTAAACACCCCCAGAATCGAGAGTTCAGATATCTCCGGATTAACAGCTGACAAAATCAATTGGATCCCCCTTTCGACCATTTTAGTCATATAAGATCCCCGAACTCTCCTGAGTGGGGCCTTATTATTATACTTGGTATGAAGTAGTTCTTGGTAGCCCACAAATTTTGCCTCTTAAGTGCCCCCCCCGCCCCCAATAAAATAAAATACAAAGCCCTAACATAATTCTCAGGATTTTATTATGAATAGGGGTTTTTTTTTTTTTTTTTTTTTTTTTTTTTTTTAATTTTTTTTTTTTTTATTTTTTTTTTTTTAGGGTGGGTGGGGGTCTTCAGGCGAATCGTTGAGTAAAAGATTTTTATTTGTTTTTTGTAGACATAGGGGGGGT
>Ga0116227_10000313_pt1 | contig 90697 bp, 77 predicted proteins | sample S1TSphgellanicum_FD_89693 | JGI IMG/M metagenome (GOLD analysis project Ga0116227, IMG submission 89693) | Host-associated microbial communities from peat moss isolated from Minnesota, USA - S1T2_Fb - Sphagnum magellanicum MG | ecosystem: Host-associated > Plants > Peat moss > Unclassified... | reverse complement strand
TCTTTTTGTTTTTTATATTTTTTTTTTAATTTTCACATTTTTTTCACAACAAGAAATAAAAAGATAGAAAAAATATTTTTTTAAAAAAAAATATAAAATATATATATATATATATATATATATATATATATATATAAAAACATGTTGGTTGGGGAAGGGGGTTAATCCAACTATTTAATGCCTTCACCAAATTATGTTACTTTTACTTCTCCAATGGAAATGAAATTTTTTTTTTTTACATCATAAAAAAATAATAATATTTGCAATTGTTTTCAAGTTGTATAATTAATCATTTGTATTAGTGTATGGTTCATGTTGTTAAACAAATATGGTATTGAAAATTAAATGGATATTTTGATTACTTAATTATTTATAATTGTTACCATTTTTGCCAATTTAAAAAGTAACAACATTAACAAAGGACTTTTTTGAAAGAAAAAATCAAATTTGGTCAAATTTAAAATATATATCATTAATGTTTTACAATAAATTACAATAGGTGGCCATAATATTGAAGGATTTAAACAAGTTTATAACTTTGCAACTTGTCTATAACCAAATGTGACTAAATTTTTTTATGGATCTTTTCCATTTTAGTAACATTGCAAAAATAAATTAAGAACTTTGTACTTAATCATATTGGGGAAACTAAGAACATACAAATTTTCAAATAATGGAAATATTTTACATAATGGAAATAACATTGTTAAAGACTTAATGATAATGTTTTTGAATTCACATTGAATTCACAAAGATTGTAGGTCATTTTAAACAAAAAAATAATTGTAAATTTATTCATGACATGATATTTTGAGTGTTGTTTTACATTTAATATTCAATATTTTAAAATATAATAATTTTTTTGAACACATTATTGAATAAGGTTCATGATCATGTTTTCATTTGTAGCATTTGAATGAATTTTGAATAAGAAAATGTATGTTAAAGTTTGAGTTTCCTAAACAATTCCATGCAAAACATAATAAAGTTTAAAAATTTTCTTTACTATCAATGTCTTGACGTGGTTTGGTGGTTAAGATTATGATATGCTTCCATGAGGTCTTGGGTTCAAACCTTGATGAATGCGTCAATGTGTTTTGTATAAATGCAATATATGAACATGTACATCATGGCTAATGATATCAAAAACCTTTCTTTAACAAAATCAAAAAGTTGAAAAAAAAAAATGATGATGTGGCGTTTTATTCCACTTCATATTAATTTAGGACGTCATATATCCATGTAATAATTCTAAAATTAAAAATTATGTAGTGCAACATGTGACTATCCAAAATTACTTGAAACCATTTTACTAAAAATGTTTTAATCAACTAATTTTTTTTACCAAACCATACAAGTTGCATAGTAGTCAATTTTGTCCCATTTCACTAAAAATCCAATGAATTTGGATAGTGAAAAAGGATAAGATTTCTTTTTTTGAATCTTGAACTTCATATATGTGCAATAAAAAACATGCATAATACATATGAAATTGTGTTAGAAACATGAAAATAACAATACTTTATTTTCAATTTAGATCATTTTCATCTTGATGAACATGTCATTATAGGGAAGATTTACATTGTTTAATCCAAGGACTTCAAGTCATAGTTTACGTTCATGTGTTAATATTAAGAAAAACATTAACATAAATTTCATGAATGGTGGCAAAAAATGGTAAAACAAAAGTGAATTATGGAGCATTGTTTTCAAAATTGTTCAAAAATCAAGTTAACCCAAAATGTGGCAAGTGAACCCAAAAAACCAAAGGTTGAAAAGAAGTACCAACTAATTGAAGTGCAACAAAAACTACTTCATGTTTGTAGAATTAAGGATTTTAAAACTTTGCGAACATTCAAATTTGTGTCTAAAGTAAACCAATTTGTAATAAAATATGTTGATAAAAAAACAACTTTTTTACAAAAAATCTAATGCATTTCCTTGCCCAAGTCAATGTAAAGTTCATTTATGAATTGTTGGTCAAGTACATGTGATGAATTATGGAAAATTGGTGTAATCAATTTTTACAAATAATGCATGCAACATGTAAAATTTTGTGTAGAATACTTGAAAAATATATTGGAGGTTTTTGGGATTGAATATGAGGATATTGAAGACAATTTGACGCAACCCTAAACTCCTTGATAGATTCAATTGCGAGTCTAAATGTGAAAACAATGGAAGAATAAGGAGTTGGGGCATGCTCCTTAGCTCACAGCACTTTGGGGGTAGAAGGATGTGCTGGAGCTCCGGAATGGGGACTAGAAAGAGTGACAAACAATTCAATTACTCACATGCACTTGCACAAACTAAACAATAAGTTGGTTAGTGCATAATTGGAACGCTTTTAGTGCATAGATGAACCACAAATAAACACGAACTCACAAAACTCATCACAATCCGGACTTGGGGGAAGCCACCACCTTCCCCCTTTATAGTATACTTTGTGCCTAGCCACGATACTAGCATCCAAATGTCATTTTTGTTCTGGGACTCCCAAGTGGGAATCTCAAAATTCCTAAAATTAAGACTCCCACAACTCTGGAGGCCCATAACTTTATGTGCAGACCTCTTATTGAGGTGAGGTCTAGAGCAAAGTTGTAGCCCTCATTGAGAGCTTTCCAACGGTGTGTGGCACGTCACTCGCACATAAGGAAATCGGGGTGATTATTGACTTTTAGTGGTTGGGAGTCAAATTGGCAATTTGACTCCCGACCCTTCTTTTGGCCATAACTTGGGTTTTAAGTACTCAAATTGATCATGCAAGCCCATTTTAGACATTTAAGTTCCAAAAGATTTTCAATGATATAAAGAACTTTTCAATCCAATGAGGTTTGACCCCTACAATCCCCCTTTGAAAATTCGGGAGCCCATTGGGTCTTCAACTTCCAAAGTGAGAGCTCATTTGGGAGTGTGGGGGTTCATTCCTTCACACTTTCTTGCATTTTCAGGAGCATGAAATGTGACTCCCGGGCTCTCTCTTGGCCCCCACCTTTGCAAGCCCTTGTTTTGGTCATGAGCCCAAGGTTAGGGTTGCGACACAATTTCACCAATTGGAAGGGGGAAAATGAGTTAAATTAAGTGGTTACAAAAGACCTTGCACCATTTCAAATGTATAAGTTTTACTCAAACTTTGAAATTGTGGACTTGAGTGTTTAGTCATGTTTGTCATTTGAACAAGCCTCCAATTTGATAAAACACATGGTGATCAACAATACACAAAATGAAAAACCTTCAACTATAAACCCAACAAATGTAGCATTTGCATCATGAACAAAAAATGGAAAAAAGTAAGTCCACATATTAGTGTGTATACAATTACTTGCAAGCAAGTTTTTAAATTGAATTTACATCAATTATGTATTTATTGTTATGCATGTAACTTGAAGTGTTGATGCACAAACATGGTGTTAGTAATTATTGATGTGCAACGAAGTGTTATATGCAGGGACACATGTCAAATGTATGTTGGACAATCAACTAATTGAAAAAAAACTATTTCAACAACATGCACATTGTCCTCCAAACAAGATGAAAGATGATGTTTTGAAATTCAAAGCATTCCACATGCACTTCAGTCTTCAAATTGAATATACCACTACAAGAGAGTATTTGGCTAATAGAAAAGAAAAACAATTCATAAATTTTTTAAAGGTGAATACTAAATTAGGACATAATGTACGTAAAGGATGCCTTTTGTTTGATCCAATTTATTGGAAATAATGAAAATAATTATATATATATATAGTATTCTAGTTTGATACCTTTTTGTTCATTGCTGCAATAAAGGACATAACAAACTTTGTTTTGCACATCACATACCAAGTTTATGCCACCATACATAGACTTGTTAAAACACACATGCACCTTATAGGAATTGTGTTTGAGAACAAACGTGCATCTATTGAATCCAATTCACTAGTACAAAATGTGGGCACAATTCACTAACCTAAATCACTATGGGCCTTTAATAGTGAGATAACTTTACCTAGCCTTAAATTTCAATCCACCATAGGTGAAATGGATCATTATGTAGTAAACCTTATTTACAATATAGTTCATTGAATTTATTGTAGTAGAATTGGAACACTATGTAGTGGACCCAATTCACTATGTAGTGTATATAATCCACTCATAGTTGAATTGGGACCCTATGTTTTGGACCCAATTTGTTATATATTGAACCTAATTAACTTGAGACATTTTATAATTATTAAAAAAATGGGCTTGCTTTTGTTGCAACCCAAAATGGTGTTCCAATGCCATTAATTGATTTGTCACATAAAAGTTAACCCCCCATGAATTTTTGGTCACAATATTACATTAATGTTGGCCAGTGCACTAGTAAAAATGTGATTAGGAAAAAAACCTAATATATATATTAAAACATAAGGTTGAATAACTAATAATAACCTATTTAAAATAACTTATAATAATAAGGGTGGAAGCTTATAATAACTAAAAGTAACCTAGGGTATAATGGTTTAAAATAACCAAAAGCAAACTATTTAAAATAACCTGGAATAACCAAAAGTAGCCTAGGATGGATGGCCTAGATAGCCAAATTAACTTAGAACAACCGAACATAATTTAACATGGAATAGCCTAAAATAGCTTTAAAAAACCAAAAATTACCAAAAGTAGGATAAAGTAAAATAATTTAAAATAGCCAAAAATTATAGATAATAACCAAAAATTGCCAAAAATACCCTATGGTGAAATAATTTACAATATCCAAAAGTAGTTGAAAATAGCCTACAATAATTAAAAATAACCTAGGGTGAAATAATTTAAAATAGTTAAAAACAACTTAGAATGGCCAAATAGTTCAAAATAACCCGAAAAACTTTGAATACATAAAAATAGCTTAAAGTGAAATAGCCCAAAGTTGCCAAATTTTTTTAAAGATGAAATAACTTGCTATAGCAAAATAATAATAATAATAATTTAGAATTTTTAGAAGTACCCTAGGATGAAATAGCCTACAGTAGCTAAAAATAAAGAAAAATAATTTTAGTTGTTGTAAGCTAATTGATAATTCAACTTCTTGCATTGTTAAAACCCAAACAACCACAATTTAATTTTTTTCCTCTATTAACACACTTGTTGGTTCAAGTTTCCTAAATGTTGTTTTGCCATACAAGTGATCAAACAATGAGGTAAAAGGTATGTTATAGTGCTTACTTGCTTTCTTTAATGAAGTTATCCCACTTTCAACTACATCCATGGCTTCCTCCAATGTTTTGTTAAGCCATTTGCCTTTAATTTTATATATCAACAATACTACATCTATTAAGTCTTATTTGTTTCCTCGTTGGTTTTGTGCAAAGATGGTGGGACATTTTTTTTTCTCTTGTGTTGGTTGTTGTTATAATCCATTTCACCTCCTCTAAGGCACATTCAATATCATGATTTAAATTACCTTGGCCCCAATTTCCAACAAGTTAGGGGTGTGCATTTTGGCCCTATAAGAAGTACATATTTGAATATTTTGTGTTTGTCCCAACTTTCAAGAAAATATGCAAGGTCAAGGTACGTGGAAATGCATATGTTTGTAGTTATTAGGAGGAAATAACAAGTGCATAAAATTGCTCAAAGTCATTCCAAAGTTGATTTTGGTTTATTGTTTTTGTGCAAGTTGTAGGTGTATAAACTAAATTACGATTTCTTGGAGCTTGAACAAATTTACCTCTCTTGTGACTAATTGTATTATAGCTAAGAACTACAAATCTCTGCACTCAATGGTAATATAGAAACTTCATGAACTTTTTATTGTAAAGCCCATCTATTGTAATCTTTCCTATCTATCCCTTTACATTCACCCATGAATCTTGGCTTTCTATCTTTGCTTTGATTATTGTAAAATTTGATTCTTGATGTTCAAGCTCTTATTCTTCCTTTCTAATTACCATAATTTATGTTTTTTGTTCTTCTACCTCTTATGGTTCATGTTTGACTATTCCAAGGTTTATTCCTTGCTCTTCAAGATCTTTTAAGACAACTATAGTTTTTGATCCATGCTTTTTTAGTTATACTTTGTTGCATGTTTGTTGTTGATCAAGCTCATATGCTTTCAAAATTTTGATGAAGGATTTGAAGCTACCATCATTACTTGGAAGCTTTGACATGCTGAAAATGTTGCAATGTTGTTTGATAAAATGATTTGTGCATCCATATTTGCAACATAACCTTGTGAACCTTGTGATTGTGCTAATGTTATTTTGGCGGGAATGGGGTTTTCACAAAATTGGGGGGAAATTGTAAATTCGTCCCCAATTAATGTGTTGATTTGAGTATCCATTGGATTTTCGTGATGTTTTGATCCTTGTTGTGTGCTATATAGCATGACCTACACACCCCCATCACCAAACAAGTGTTCTAGATTTCTAGATTTCGATTTTTGTAAAGGTGTTCCAATTCATTTTCTAAACCAAACATTGAAGGTACATCATGTTATGCCTTTTGTGTATTGGTGTTATGTTTTTGCCATTTTAATGTTCAATTTGATGCCTAACCCCAATTGTTTTTTCCATCCCAAACATTGAATCCTTGTAAAATTGGTCTAATTATCTCCCTTCACCAAACACTACTAATACCCCCCATGTTCCCCCCTTGCACATTGAAGTTCAACTCACTGACCATCATTAAACATTATTACACCCAAAAACCCCCATAAATTATTTAAATATGTGCGGTTAAAGCCTCATGGCCAAACCATCAAATTTATGGCGAGTCAGAATGGTGAAAAACTTTGAACACAAATTTTCACCATGAGCATTTGGTGATAGGTTAACTTAGTGACAATGCCCATAAGATTTTTTATGATCCAACATTGCCCAATTCTTGCAATATAAGGTGCTTAGTAATCAACCTATGTTTGGTGATGGGCATGTTTACCTTATCTATAAATTATTTCAAATTGAAGTATTGCGTCCCAGTTTGGCACACTTGGCAATATTGCATCCCAATTTGGCTATGTCAAATTGAAGATGAAATGAGAAGTATGTCAAAATGAAAATAATACACAAGGGAAAAAAATAACAAATTAGTTTTCCCACCTACATTGATCCTTAAAATAGTTTCACCCTTAGTTTTGGATTTGTATTACTTGCACCTTCATTATGGTTCATATTCTTCATTAAATTTGGCATTTTTAGTATAAGACACCACAACATTTGGCATTCTCAAAATATGACACTACAATAATGTCTTGTTGATCAATATCTAGTTTCATGAAAGGGCACCCAATTTTTGTTCACTTTATAGATACACTAAAATTAAGATGGTTTAAAGGGTCATACTAGGACCCAAACACAAGGTAAGTTTTACAAAACTCTTTGGTCCCCACAACTAACATAACATAACAAAGTCAATTGAGATACTTTGATATTTTGCTCATGGGTTCATTTGGCTTAGCTTTAAGGCATTTGAATTAGTACAATTTAAATGCTTCAAGAAATTGTTAGTTCATTTAGATAATAGGTGGCAAGGCCAAGAGAGAAAAGGACAAAAGACCTATGTATGATTCATGTACACTTCATCACTCATAGACTTTGCCAGGAGTAAATCATTTCTAAGGATGTGGTCACAATTGTTTTTGGACTTATCACTAATATTGTAAAGTTGTGAATCCCATTTTTTGCATGACTTGTCCATTTTATGTGTTTTTTCATACAAGTACAGAATGTGTGGCAAGAAAAACAATTTTGAATTTGCAAGGCATAACATGTGAAACAACAATTTTTTTTTGGTGGCTAAAAATCGCCAAATGGCTATTCAGATTCGACCTTGCTACTTGTAAGCTTAAAAAAAATCTTTTAAAAAAGAAAATCATCAACTAAGGATTTCAAACAACAACATAATAACATTGTCCCTCATTCACCATTCCTATTTTAGCTTTCCTCACCAAGGAGCTTTTTGCCTCCTTTGTTTTTATTCACATCAAGTTGTCACCAATGCAACAAGTCCATTTCACTTTTTAGTTATTTTGTGTAAGGGTTGAGAGGCTTTGTAACTAGGTCATTATGGATGCTAGCATGCCTTGATGGTGGTTAGGGGCTTGGAACTTGGGGTGGGTTGTGGGTAGCACATTGTTATTGCATATGTGCAAATTTTTTTTTGAGACTTGGGTTCAAATCCTTAAGTAGTGCTTGAGCTTTCCAATTTGCATGTTTGTGTAACTAGTTATTGGGCAATTTGTTCAACGTTAAATTTAAAGAATTTTTTGTGAGATTGTGAAATTTGAATGTTTCAAAACTTTTTTGGTTTTGCATTGGGTGTTTAGTATGCACATTTAGAATTCAATTTTGCACCTTTAATGGTACATTGATTACCAAACTACACAATTTGCATGTGTTTGAAGTCACCAAAAATTTGCTCTTACATCAAGCATGATACTTAATTCCATGAGCACATAAAAATCTTATTAGCCAATTTTTCATCTCCATAATGGTTGCTCTAGCCATATAATAAACTCTACCCATGTGATTGGAACCAATCTCACAACTTTCAAAATTTGAAAAATCAAATGAAAATACTAATGTGAAACGTTTTCCATATGTGAATTTGGTTTTTGAAACATGTAGACAATTTTGATGGATATAATTTGATGATATTAGAGCTAAAATTTTCTTTTTGGGCAAAGGGAAGTGTCAAGTTGTGACCCATGATCTCTTACATTTCAAAAGTCACATAAGGACAAAACAAGTTATTTAAATAATTAATCATTGAATGTCACAATTGTCAAAAATATATGCACCTATTTGGTAGATGTTAACTTTATGATTGCATGACAAGTCATATGTTCGAATCAAAATAATCCTCTCTAAATTAGACATTGTAAATATGTTACCATTGTTATTATATTACTTACATCTTTTATCATCATTGCTTAAACACAAATTTTCAAAAAAATAAAATGTCAAATTGTAAAATAATAGTACTTTTATGGCCAAACATAAATGACAAAAAGAATTTCATTATTGGACACCTCACTACCAAACTAGGCTAAATAATTTCTCATATTATGTAACCCTTTTTTTTATGCTTTTGGGTAAGTGTGAGGGAATATTTGACAATACATGTTGAATGTGATAAATACCAATAAGTGCCCAAATAAAGGGGGTGTCACTTTAGAAGTTCCTTACATGCTTGAATTGTAAAATAATATTACTTTTATGATCAAACATAAATGAGGAAAATCCAATTATTGGGCACCATACTACCAAACTAGGCTAAGGGCCACTTTAAACAAGGGTCCAAGGATAAAAAGCCTAGAGATTGATTTGAAACAAATTGAACCTTGAATTGGACCCTTCTTTACATTAAAAAAACATTTTTTCCTATTATATAATGAATATGTTTAAGGACTTTGGGTTCAATTCAAGGGTCCAATGTCAAAAATGCGTGATTGACATGTGAGAGGATTGTGTTAACATTGGGTCTTTTCTCTCTCTTTTCCTTTTTTTTCATGGTTTTTTTAATTTTTTGTTTTTTGTTTTTTTAAACTCTTACTGCACAATGGATTTTCTTTCTAACTTTTTCACCTTTCTCTTTCATCACAACCACCTTCTTCCTTGGTGCTCTCTTGTTTGAAATGGGAATCAATTTAAAGTTGTTTTATAAATTCAAATCCCCTTCCACTTATGAAAATTGGCACTTCAATTTTTCACTTTTTGCCTCATCTTTCAATTCAACTCCATTTCATGCACTTGAAAAAGCTAAAAATGCACTCCTCACAACCACCTTGTGAAGATTCACAAACCCAACCATGTCAACTCTAAAATTGGTCAAAAATGAGAGAGCTAGTGTGCTCTCAACAATGTCTTCAATCCACAACATGTTTTTCATTTTCACCAAAATTTGAGCAACAAGGATTAAAAGAACAATGTAAAAAGCAAAAAAACAAAACAATGAGCAAATTTGGACCTCAGTTTACACTTTGGTTCTCTAAACTACGAGCTCTCCTTTAAGCTCCTTTTTTTTGGGTCCAAACCAATTGGTTTTCCCTCCAAAATGATGCCATGGAAGCTAAATCACAATTTGATTTATCTTCGTGTTGGACCCTTGTGTAAAGGCCTTGAAACCAATTTAAAGCTCTTGACCGATAGGAATGCTTGATTTCATTGGACCCTGCTCTTTGGACCCTTGTCTCAAAACATGAGGGCAGACTTGCTATTAGTCAATGGCATCTACAGCCTATCTATCTATGTCTACTCTTGTAATAAAATCTTCCCTTTGCAGTCCCTAAACAAGCAACCTCATCAGTTTGCCCCTTATTGCAAGTTCAAATCAGCAACAGTTAAAAATTGGAAGTGGTGCATGAAGTTCACAACAAAGAAACTCACAGTTGACAGTAACAGGTAGCTTCAGCAGCATACTTCAGATCTGAAGAAAAGCTTCTGATTACACCCAAGTTTCACTTAAATTCTTGCTTGACAATATTAGATGGTGCACCTTTGGACTTGAAGAAATGTCTTGCCAAAGTGCCCAAAACATTGCAACTTTACCTCCTTCGAAATTTGGAGAGTCATCTGGGCAAGGAACATTGAAGGTGCATGCTACCCACCTGTACTCCACTTCTGAGTTCCACCTTGGTAAGAAGTAAGAACCAGTGTTAGGCAGTTCTTTACTTTTATGAAGAACCTATGGTTCCAGTTCTAATAGAAATTAGAATTATCTCACTTCTGGTTTGATACATAAATGGAACTGCGAATCTAGTTCCAAATCCCCTTCTTTGAAAAAAAATTTGCTTTCAGTTCCAGTCCAGTTCTTACTAACCCAGACCAGAACTTAGCTGGTTCTAATCACTTTTATTTTCAAAAACCTCAGTTCCAGTTCTGGGTCTGGTTCTTGACGAAAATAAAACTTGGTTCCCATCCCTGCTCCAGTTCAAAAAATCAGACCTGGTTCTGGTCTGGCTCTTACTAACCAGAACTTGCCCTGCAAAGCAGGTGCCTGCCCAACATTGTCAACAACCTACATAGTACAATACAGTAAGAGATTTCCATTCATACAAGCTTTCAGTAATGACAGACTCTCAAATTCAAAGACAGCATATCACCAATGTGGGGCAACATTTTTACATCAAGGTCAACAAGGCAGAAAAATCCTTTCACACAATCAAGAGACAGCTGCCATAGCCTTTATACAGTAGGCAGATAACAGAAGTGAACTCACCAATGTGTCTGGTGTTTCATGTCCAATGACCAACAAATACTTGAGTTTCAGTTAGAAAGAGTATGTAGTAATTTGAGGAAGACAGTGAGATCCATAGACTCTTCAAGACGGTGGTGAGCTGCCATGCGTGAGTCCCAAAGTTTAGATAGAGCAAGGGGAGTCATTGATGTGTCATTAGAATGAAGTCATTGAAGAACATCAGGTACATGATATGATCTTACAAACCACAGAAGACTTTTAGCAGTCAAACAGAAGATAAACGAATGGCAATGTGAGCATAAAGGAAAGGGAATCGATGGGTGGAGTTCAATGCCATACTCTACAAAATGAAGAGGCTTACCCAGGGGATTTCCTGAATTTCTATGGGGCACAAGCAATACACTCATGTACATTTACTGCACCAGCCCAATCATTCAAACATTAGTGCATGCATTGCATCAGCTACCAAAAGAGTACTACTGACCTCAAAATCTGGATCCATGCCCAACCATAAGCTTCTGCCTGTAAGAAGTCCTCTCCACATGTGAGGGTTCAAACAAGAGCAACAATTTCAAGTTTACTGCAGCCAGAAAACTTGGGGGTCATTGAATGACCATATAAGAGGGTCTGGGATATTCAGCTCATTGAGAGAAGTGAAGGGAAACTAGTCATCTAGGGAACTGCTCACACTGTTGATGGAAATTGAGAGCAACACCAATATACCACTGATTAAGCATTATATATTTGCCAAATATCAAAGAGCAGCGGAACACACATTTGCACTACCAATGTGCCCACTCATCCATATTTTTTTGTCAACATTCTCTTAACCAGTTGCTTTCTAACATCATTAAGTTTATCTACACATAGTTTAGAGAAATCAGCTGCCAAGTACCTCATAGATGAATCACAAATATTCAATTGCAGAGGCGAACTCCAGAGAAACATGTAAGGTAACCAAACTACTGTTACTTCAGTTCCAGCAAACCATAAACAACGTGACAAGAATGAGTGAGGTCACAGCCTTGTGTATTATGAAGTATCAGGCCATCACTTTTGTCATGATTGGTAGTGTCTAGCTGCCTTTCCTTCCCCACTGACTTCCTCAGCTTCCACCAATGTGTATAGATTATATGTAATCTGCTGAAATTTTATTTGAAAAAATTATGCCTGAACCTGCGTCCTGATTTTCTGTTGCATTTCTGGAAGCGATGGTAGTCATGATGTCAGCCAGCACGAGGCAAAGCATAATGGGCAACTCTAGCTTTTGGAGAGGGGACAATCTGCAATTATGGAATGGATAAGAAATGTACTGAACTTGAGACAAAAGGGTGACCACCTTTCTTTGCAACTCCTGTTCTAGATATTATGAGGCAAGTGACAAGACAGAGATACACTGTTTCAATTTGGAGCACATCCAAACCCAAGGTCACATTGAACAGTGTCCTAGGTCTTATTGTTGATTTATTTTCACATAAAGACCTGGAAAGATGGGAATACAAAGTATAAAGTTCAGGCATGCTCAAAGTATGTGCATAAAGCTGAAGACAGACCTTCCAAAACTGAAGGATGCATCCCACTGGTACTAACCAGAGCTGCAGATCCTGCATCCAGAAACATTGCATTCAACCACCAAACAGAACCTACACATCATTCCTCAACAGAGTCTGTGTTAATCCTACACACTCATACACTTTTCGATTGTGAAGTGTATCACAATCTTCACGACTAATTTAATCCTCAAATTTGCTAACCACTACCAGAGTGAGAAGCTTTATTCATAAGAAAATCCAACTAGCATCTTCACTCTCCTAGCACACCAATTGGGTGATTGGAAAGCTGCCTGAAACTTGCCAAGGCTTCAAGTGGTTGTATGACAGCTCCAGGAGGAGTCTGAGTGCAGCAATTGTCTGCTTGAGAACTCATGATTCAGCTCATCCACATGAGTGCTGTTTGGAAAACTGTGAAGAAGAAGAGAAATAGAGGCACTTCCAAGAAACTCGAGTTGGTCCATTAAACACTACAGTCTAATTATTCTGTGACAAGGAAAGCAGCTTACAAACCTTGGAAATGGAGATGAAAGCATTCACACTCAGTGTACCCATTCTCGTGCATCTTCCACCATCCAGTTGTGCTCCTCTTGATCCTAAGTGGCAAGATTAATGTCAGCAAAACTATTTGTGTCAACAATACTAAGTTGAAAGGGTGGGGAAGCAAGCCTTGGCCTAAGAATGCATATCCTGGACCAAGCCTGAAGGAAAGAACTGGTGACAAGAGTGGCAGGACAAACAAACAAAATAGTCACAGCCACCCCAGGCAACAAAGTTCTTTTTTGTTGGGTACTGCCCTCATCTCTTTCCTCTTTTTCTTCTGCAGCTGCACCATCTACAATTCTGAACATCATTCTGAACAGCAGGCCTATTACTGCTGCTTAGGAATGACAAACATAGTTTTGCTAGGTCTCTTCATTATTTGGTAATACAATTCCACTATGTTTACTATCATGAAATACTTGATTCTTATACCTCAGATATCACATATAATCTGGTCAATTATGCTCACCGTCCAAAATTGGCTAGAAGCCTCAGAGTATGTATTCTACCATACTTGGACGGCCAGGAGCTGAATCTTTCCATGTGGAAACCTGCAAATGTACATCCACTGTGTTGTGATTTCCAAAAACAGATCGCAAATGAAGTCTCATAAAAGCATAGGAAAGTGCAAAAGAGAACAGTACCTGCCCAAACCACAACATGGGCTGCACAGCCTTCAGCAATAACTGTGCACTATCTGCACTGCCAAATTGCACCCCTATGTTTGCATCATTGAGGCTCCAAGAGTTGTCAGCAGATGGAAAATCCTATGGAATTGATCCAAGCTCTGAGCATTTGTGACTTCCAAAGACAAAACCTAAATTACATAGAACTACCTGAGGACAGAAGTCTTGAGAGTAGGGCACTCATGTGCCCTGCACACACCACACATAACATGGAAGGTTTCCTCCTCAGGTGATTCCTACTTGAATTATTTGCCATGAAAAAATCTTCCTCAAGCCTAACATGGACAAATTCTCCAGACTCAGAATAACAAAAACAAGAATACTGGTGACAGTTTCTCTTTAAATCTCACAAGGACATGCAGTCTTGCAACCTCGCTTCTTTAAAGTGCCAATGGTTGGCCTTTACACATTAAAAATCTGTTGTCACCACACCACTTGTATGGATCTGCACTACTATCAACACTAATGCAGAGTGACCTCTGCTGGATGAGGAGCCAAGAAAAAAAAACAGCAGCCAACTGGATGTACAAGAAATCAGCTTTACAAGTAGCCTGGTTCATTTAAAGCAATCACACAAAGTGTCTATGATCAGTCAGAAAGCAAAATTTAGGTCTTATGTGCAAGTAGTATTAGTTGTGCCCCAACTGAGATTGGCGGCTGGTTAAGGGAACATATCGGACAGAGGTGGCACCCCATTGCTTCAGAGAACCATCAGGGGCTTTGTCTATCACTGTAAGCTCTTGGAAAATATCTCCAACAGGTATCACCATCCGGCCCCCAGGCTTCAATTGATCAACAAGGGCTTGAGGAACTTCAGAAGCAGCAGCTCCAACATGAATAGCATCATACGGTGCACCTGCTGGATATCCTTCTCGTCCATCTGCATACCACATTATGACAATCAGGATCTCTAGGCAAATCTTTTCTACAATTTTCTATAATCAGAGGCTTGATATTCCTCCCTATTTCCATAGACAGTGGTGTCACAACATGTCAGTATCACATTCATCAACATTACAAAAGATGACTTTAAATTCAAGTAGAAAAAAAAATCATAGATGCAGAGCTTTCCAGTCTCCAGAATCTTAACATGAATGTGCCTTAACAATTTCATGGTCAAAACTACACACAGTTCAGTTGCTATTGATGAGGTGTAATACTAACCTCCAGTGTGCAAGGAAAGACTGCCAGATGCAAGCAAATGACCAGCTCTGCTTCTCTGCACATTCTCAATTGCCTGGTGTGTGAGCTCAGGTATATGTTCAATGCCAACTGCACGGCCTTCTTTCCCAACCATCATACCAAATGCTGCTGTCAAATAACCTGTGCCTGCAGACACACACAATCAACAGAAGCCAGCATCAACTGCACTGGTCAAGCATAATGGCATACAACCACATAATGCTATCCTCCCCACAATACAACATAAAAGTTGCATCTTTGCATCAATCACGAGGCTTGACCTACAACTACAGAATAGAGAGGAAATCAATCTGATTGGAGAAACATAATGACTTTCAGGCAACAGATCAACCAACTAATAGATTCTTTTAAGTATTTGATTCCCTGGACAGAAAATCCACACCAAAAAGGGAGCTCGGATCATAAGTGCAATAAAGGCTCTACCTCCAACTAATAGAGTATACAAGTCTGCTGGTACATAGAAGGCATTCTCACCTGCACCTACATCAAGGGCACACATCCCAGGTTGCAAGTGTCCTGAGAGCAGCTCAAGGCAGGCAGCATGCATGTGAGGAGCAGAAATGGTAGCATTGTAACCAATAGGCATGGGGTTATCAATGTAAGGAAGCTCATTAGGTGGCACAAAAAGCCCTCTGTCCACTTGTTCCATGACATCTGCAACCCTCTTGGTCCGGAGGCTTCCATTCTGCTTCAGGCTTTCTACCAGCTCTCTGTTATTCTGTGTTCGGCCTCTCCAGAAATACTGGAAAAGTTGCAGGTAGCAGGCAATGTAGTATTAGCTCCACAATCCCACAACCGGATCAGGCTTCAAGCATAACACTGACATATCAATTCTCCTAGTTTCAATTGTCAAACCTATCACAAACTGGAGACTAGTCAAACTCCTTCAACACCGCAAGGTATCTTAACTGCCTATGCATTGCATCCACAATCCCACCAGTGCTACAAAGATTTCTGAAAGCCACCTACACAGGTTCACCATGCCATACCACTGCATAGGATGCATTCAGATTTCTGCAGACAATGTTCTTGAAAATGTATCCACATAATTCTACAGGCTATTCAATTTCCATGAACTTCCTGACATCCTAGAAAAGATAGAGAAATCCCAACAGCATAGAAAGTGGAAAAGACAAACCCTAACCTAAACCCTAATACAGTAGCAACAATACACAGAATAAGACCCATAGATTCACATCCAAATTACCAAGCTCGTCGTCATTGGATTTCATAACCACAAACTGCGAACCCTAATAGCCCCCAGGTTCATGCCTGGGCGTGAATTGTTGTCACTGCGTGTACTGCCGACCATGCAACAGACCACCGAATTGACAGATTTTCTTTTCCGTTGCTGATTTGTCTGAATATCGGTAATAAGCGATGACCATTTCAGTAGCGAATACCACCGAAAGTGGAAACAAAAAAGCAAAAAAAAGAAGAAGATACATTCCCCAAATTGTAAAACCTAAAGGAAAGGAATGAAGAGAGGAAGAAGAACACAAGAAAGGAAGAAAGCCCATACATACCTCCATGTTGCGGAAGACGCTAACACGAAGAGGAGCGCAACCTGATTGACGAAAGACAGTGGCACCACAAGGGTTGTGCGGGGGCGGTTGACAAGAGCAACGACAACAGACAGCCAATCGTTGCAAACTCAGTCCCGACATATGTAGGCAGAAAGAACAAAGGAAAAAAATGGACAAAGGCAGAACCAAAACACAATCTCGTGACCTTCACCTTACCCACTCAGCAGAATCTTCAGAAACATCTCAACACACACATGGGCCATGGCGAAAATCAAGTCAGCGTGAGTCAGTCATCACAACAAACAACACCAAAGCACAACGCTGAGCAAGGTGCGGCTTCTTCTGTGAGTTTCTTCATGGCGTATTTCATACGTGTGAGTTCGTAATGCATGTACACGCGCGTATGGCGCCTGACTGCATGTGCATCAAAATGGGCGAATTCAGTACACTTGGATTTTTTTGCTCTCAACACTTGTGTTTTCGGTATAGGAGAAGGTTCTCCTTTAGGCCATTCCGGATTTTTCGACGCATACCGAGGCCGAGGGTACACGTCGAAAAATCCGGAAGGGCCTAAAGGAGAAACCTTCTCCTGCGTAAAGAACCGATCCTATTTGTTCGCTTTCTTTCTGTCACTTTTATCTCTTTTCTTTCTCGACTCCTTTCTTCTTTCCGTTTTCTTTTTCCCCTTAAAGCTGTCCGTCTTCGTACTTTTTGCCCTAAAACATTTCATCCTTCTTTTCTATGTCATCTGGGCTTTTGCATTTGCCCTTCTTAGTTTAGTTTCCATCAATTTTTGGTTTTTGGTCTTTAGTAGTCTTGTATTTCTTATTAAAAAAATCTCTGAATTTCAGTTTAAAAAAATTTGATGGAATTTATTGAATAGTTGACATTTAATTTGTAAAAACATATTTCGTTTAATTTCTTTATGATAAAGAATTTTGTGTAAATAAAAAACATATGTTAAAGAAATCTAGGGGTTTGGAAAGAAATCTGGGTCTTAAGAAAAAGAAATTGGGCACTAAAGAAAAGAAGTTGTATCCTTAAAGAAGGATTAAGCTTGGGTCCGTTCCAAAATTTGGAAGCCACCATGACAGCCTTGTGGGTTCTTCCACTTTGTGGAAGGGACCAGTGACCAGGGACCTGGCGCGTTTGGAAGGAGCATTTGAAATCTTCCGCCCCAGAAACTATCGAATAATACACTAAAAGAATAGGATCGGTTCTTTACGTAGGACTTCTTGCTCTTGTAGGGTAACGGCCGAGGCCGCTGGCATTACCGGAATTGGGTCCGCCAGCGGATGCCACTGGGATTATCGGAATCAGTTCCGCTTCACACGGGCCCTCATTCCGGCGACCTGGGCCGTTACATGGTGTACAATTTTTATTTTTAAAAATTTCGTGATACTCCATGTAAAAAATTATATTAAAAGACAAGGGACATTTTGGAAAATGAAATGCCCTCAGGTTTCATTTAGGGTTTGAAACGCCCCATGGTTTCTTTACTTAAAATACACTAGGAATTTGGGTGAAGGTTTTTAGGTTAGAGTGAACTCACATGCTTCTTTGCTCCAAATACACTAGGAATTTGGTGGAGGTTTTTAGTTAGGGTGAACTCACATGTTTCTTTGCTCCAAATACACTAGGAATTTGGGTGTAGGTTTTTAAGTTAGGGTGAACTGACATGCTTCTTTGCTCCATATACACTAGGAATTTGGGTGGAGGTTTTTAGGTTACGATGAACTCACATGTTTTTTTGCTCCAAATACACTAGGAATTTGGGTGGAGGTTTTTAGGTTAGGATGAACTCACATGTTTCTTTGCTCCAAATACATTAAGAATTTGGGTGGAGGTTTTAGGTTAGGGTGAACTGACATGTTTCTTTGCTCCAAATACACTAGGAATTTGGGTGGAGGTTTTTAGGTTAGGATGAACTCACATGTTTCTTTGCTCCAAATACACTAGGAATTTGGGTGGAGGTTTTTAGGTTAGGGTGAACTGACATGCTTCTTTGCTCCAAATACACTAGGAATTTGGGTGGAGGTTTTTAGGTTAGGGTGAATTGACATGCTTCTTTGCTCCAAATACACTAGGAATGTGAGTGGAGGTTTTTAGGTTAAGGTGAACTCACATGCTTCTGTGCTCCAAATACACTAAGAATTTGGGTGTAGGTTTTTAGGTTACGGTGAACTCACATGCATCTTCAAGTATATTCATGATTGGATGGTGTTCTCAAGCCAGTTATTCAATGTAAAGAATTTTCAGTTGAAATTTTTTATGATTTTCAATGGGGGCATGATAAATAAGCAAGTGTCCAAGTACTTAATTCTTTGAAGAGCTTAAAATCTTTTGACATAGTTTGGTTTGTTTTGGAGTTGAAAAAGTGTATTGTGAACTTCCACTTGGCACACATGTTGTGATGAGCATTGTTTCAAATCGACAAAAACTGAGGAAAATATGGGGTTTGGAAATAATGTTTGATTTGGCAAGGTAAGTAAGCAGAATTAAGATCCTTAGTATAGTTTGAGGATTTTTGAAATTCAAAAAGGGACACATTGTAATGTCCATTTGAACAATTAAAAAATAATGGGTGCACCAACTTGAGCGTCCATTTCAACATGTCCAATTTGACTTAATTTTTTTGGCTAGGTTTTTTTAATGGGCTTTTAAATCAAGTTTTTTTAATTAACCAAATGAAACTAAATAGCAAAAAAATCTATAATGTGTTATTATTATCTTTAAATTAATGCTAAAAATAAATTTATTCATTCATTTATGTATCTACTTATTTACCTAAATAATTAGTCACTATTAATGGTCTTGAATTGACTAATGTTGATTTTGGACTATGCCCATACCACATTTTGACATCAATGGATGGTTCAAAGACAATTTAAGAATTAATTAAACAAAAGATTGTGATCCAAGTTAATCTCACCAAACTAATAGACTACACTACAATGTTAATTGAAGGAGTGATCACACATGTTATCACATATTGGTTGGAGGTGCAATTTTGTATCCTTTGGGGATTACCATTGATTTTTGGAAAAAAATTGTATATTATCACCTAAGATGGCAAAGAATTAATTGCAAGGTTTCATTGTTAGTGAGGATCATTAAGTGGCAAGCTTAGAAAATCCAACAAATTTATTATGTTGGATGGAGTTTTAGGCCTTCCACATGGGTTTGAAGTATTGGAAGGTAACATCCATGATTGGGATGAACTCCCAATAGGGAATTGGTAATGTCATGATAACAAGAGATGTCATTCATTTAGGCTTTCACAATGGATTGTAATTCCCATCATGAGGTGCATTGACCAAACTACTTGCATTGGTTAGTCATTAGGCTCAACACATTCTTTCATCACCAAGCCCATAAACACTTGTGAATGTTGGTAATGGGCTATTAAGATTGGGCCCATTAGACATTAAGGTTGTTCAATGGGATATTCCCAAGGATGGGATATGCCTATTGAAGCTATTTAAAGGCATAAATCATATTCTAGTCATAATGTTACAATCAAGGATTTAAATATGATGATACCATTATATAAAACAAAATCCACAAGTTAATCGAGCTTCTAGATGTCATGTTAGGATGTTGCAACAACAACATCCCACTTTATTACCAACATCAATTGTTCAAGATTTCTTGCAATTAAACAATAACACATTATTAAGGTGCAAGATTTCAATAAGATTGAGCTAATAGATTAGTCATTATAGGATGGAGGTGTAACAATTTTTCATAAATTAACATAGGTCAAAAAAAATTTGATCCTAAATTATGATTTTTTTGGGAATTGCCTCATGTGTTGTAACATTTGCAAATCACGCAGAAGTGGCCATGTGCATACATGTTGGAAAATGTCCACCATTGGGAGACTTTTGGCCAATTGTTTTAGCTGGATGACATTAGATCAAAGCTTGGATTATTGAGTTAATGGAAGTGGATTGACGCACTCTGAACTCCCAATTCCTTGAAGGACTCAAATGTGAGTCCAAGTAAAAGACAACGGAAGAGGGAAGAGTGGAAGCACGCTCCCTAGCTCACAACACTTTGAGGGGTAGAGGGGCGTGTTAGAGTTCCGGGATGGGACTAGGAAGAGTTGACAAGCTTCACTCACTCACATGGGCCTGCACACAACCCACACAAAGTGGTTAGTGCATAGTTGGAGCACCTTTAGTGCTAGAACGAGCCACGAGCAACACAGACACACAAGATTCACCATGGCCCGAACTTGGGGGAAGCCATCACCTTCCCCCTTATAGTATACTCATGGCTGGCCACGGAGCCTACATCCAAATGATTTTCCTTTCCCAAGACTCCCGAATGGGAGTCCCGAAATCGTGCCAGTTGGGATTCCCGCGACTTTGGACCCCCATAACTTTGCAAGGAGACTTCGGATTGAAATGCGATCTAAAGAAAAGTTGTAGCTCTTATCGAGATCTTTCCAACAGTATGTCACATGCCTTCTGCAGCTAAGTAAATCGGGTCGATTCTTGACTTTTTCTAGTCGGGAGTCAAATTGACAATTTGACTCCTGACCCTTCTTTTGGCCATAACTTGTGTTTCAGATGTCCAAATGAGCAATGCGACCCCATTTTAGATATCTACGTTCCAAGAGCTTTCCAATGATATAAAAAAACGTCACATGCCATTGGGCTTTGACCCCTGAAATTGCTCTTTAAAATTTCGAGAATCCATTGGGACTCCATTTCCCAAAGTGGGAGTTGCCTTGGGAGTGTGAGGGTTCACTCCCTCATACTCCCTCACACTTCTTACACTCTCGGGAGTATGTGATGTGACTCTCGGGCTTCTTGTTGCCTTGACTTGCGGGCTTCCTTTTGCCTTGATTCCTGGGTTTCCTCTTAGCCTGCAACCTTGTAACCCCTTTGCTTTGGTCGCGAGCCCAAAGCTAGGGTTGCGACATGGATGTTGTGGCAATTGGCTTGTAAACACATTAATTCCATTGGTTGTGGATTTACCTAGCACCACTAAAGGTGATTTAATGAACATATCAACTCATCTTTAAGTCACCAAATGGGTAGTGGATATTATATTGGATTTAGGACACCACATATGCATGATTTTGTTATGATGATTCTTCACCTTTGATAATGGTCAACAGGGTTGGCTTTCCACAAGCATCCTTACCAACATTTTTGAATTTTCCACATTTTTGTGCATTTAAGAATGGAAGCCCTATATGATTGAGGATGAGCCATGGGGCTTGCACATTGGCATCACAACCAAGTTCAACATTTCTAAAGGAGTTCATAGGTCGATTTTGGGGTAAGTTATGAACTTTAATTACTCTCACATGATTTTTTAATGTAATATTAGTTAAACAAACATGTTTGGCACAATGTTTTCCATTCATCCACCCTATGTTCCACTTGTTGCATAGCCAATTGGGATAGCCATGTTGGTGCAAGGGGGGTGATGTTGTAACAACATAAATTGCAAATCTTAAACATATGTGGGACTAAAAATGCCAAGAGAAATTCATGGGTGTTGGGAAGGAGGTTGGTGATATGAAAGCACCAAAATAATGTGGTACCTCTTAGTATTCTGCATAGTAACCACAAGTTACGTTTTTAGCCTTGGGTAATGGGGATAATTCATCATCCTAGCCCAAGGTACTGTTGATTATGACCACATGGGAACTAGATATTGGTCCAATGGTTATAAGGGAGGAGATGTGCACAACACAATGGTTATTGCAAGATTATGTTGGACATGGTTTGTTTTCAATTTGAAAGAATTGGGTCAATTAAAGGAGCAAGATATCAACTCATATAGGAGAATGATAGTTTAATTTTTAGGAGACTTTACAAGCTTAATGAGGTGGAGAGGCCTTTAGTTTAGGCTTGGATAGTAAAGTTGTTGAATGAAGGTTTAATAAAATTATTTAGGGGTGAATATGCTTTGACAATATTGATGTTAACTAATAAGGACATTTTTGACAATTGGATTGTGTTGCATTTGTGGGGATTATTGTCCAATGAATAAAAATACCCATTCAAACAATATGCCATGTCTTTATTGGAGGATATTTTTCATGCTTAAAGAGAAGCTAAAGTTTTTAGTACTTTGTACTTGTGATTTGGTTATCATGAATTACCATTGTAGGACAACAAAATCAAAATAACATTTTGTGGAATTAATTTTCATGAGAAACGTTTTGATACAAATGAAGGTTTTTGCCATTTGGTTTGAAGAACACCTTGATAAAATTTCAAAGGATCATGAATCGAATGTTATCAAGTTTTAGTTTTGCCAAATGTTATATCAACAATATCATTATTTTTAGCTTGACCCAAGGAAATCACATGCATTGTTTATAAGAGGCATTTAGAAAACTTAAAGAATATAACCTCAACCTTCAACTAAACAAGCGTTAGTTCTTTCATACTCCAAAAGTTTTATTGGTTGATCCTTGGTGAATTTCCTTTCCAAAGGGTTAGAAAGGGTCTTAAGACAAAGACCTTTGAAAAGGTTTGAAAGGTCAAAATGGTATCAAGATAAAGACCTTTGAAAAGGACCAAAGGATCAAATGGGTCTCAAGTAGGAAAGGGCTTGAAAGTAAAGATCTTCAAAAGGGTCCAAATGGTCAAAAAGGTCTCAAGATAAGGACTTTTGAAAAGGTTCAAAGAGTCAAAAAGGTTCTAAGATTGGGAAGGGTGTGAAGGAGACCCTTGGTAGGGTCTGAAGGGTCTCAAGATAGAGACCTTCAGAAGGGTTGGAGGGGTCTTAAGATAAAAGACCCTCGCAAGGGTACGAACGGTCTCAAGATAGAATAAGGTTTCAAGAGGGTCTCAAGATAGGGACCCTTCTCATGTAAAAAGAGTTTGAATTTGTTGGCGTTTGTGGCCTCCGGAAATGGCCAAGGGACAAAAACTCCGAGACTTGGCTGTTCGCTGCATACACAAAGGGCAAAGGCCATAAACAAGTCACTAGCGTTCTGCTGCTCTAGGGTTTGCACAAGCTCTTCTTCCGCTCTCAAAGGAGTTTGGATTTCGCGTTGTCTTTGGATTTTGCCCACTCTTTATGGTTTTGCATCGGATCGCACAAGAGGGGAAAGAAGTAGGAGGAGGTTGGAGTGGTTGCTGCTGTTGCCGTTGCTGTTTCTGTGGGCAAGATGTCGGGGTCGGGGCAGCGGCTGAATGTGGTGCCAACCATCACCACCATGGGGGTGGTGAAGGCACGGCTTGTAGGTGCCACCAAGGGCCACCAGTTGCTGAAGAAGAAGAGCGATGCGCTCACCATGCAGTTCCGGCAAATTCTGAAGAAGATTGTGCAGGCGAAGGAAGAGATGGGGGAGATTATGAAAGCGTCGGCTTTCGCATTGACGGAAGCTAAGTATACTGCTGGGGATAATATTAAGTACATCGTGTTCGAGAACGTGGACACCGCCGTCATTAAGGTGCGAGCCAGGCAGGAGAATGTGGCCGGCGTCAAGTTGCCCAAGTTTGAGCACTTCAGTGAGGCTGGAGAGACCAAGAACGACTTGACAGGGTTGGCTAGAGGCGGACAACAGATCCAGCTCTGTAAATCGGCTTTCGTCAAGGCGGTTGAGATTCTGGTGGAGTTAGCGTCTTTGCAGACGTCTTTTCTAACGCTGGATGAGGCCATCAAAACCACCAACCGGAGAGTGAATGCTCTGGAGAACGTGGTGAAACCGCGGCTTGAGAATACTATTCAGTACATTAAAGGCGAACTTGATGAGTTGGAGAGGGAAGAGTTTTTCAGGTTGAAGAAGGTCCAGGCTTACAAGAAGAAAGAAGTAAGACCTCTATCATAATGTGCTGACAAGAATGAGTAGGAGTCTTTCGATAGTTGCTTGATCTCCTGCTGCAATGTAGTGGCGCATGTGTATCTGATACTGACAATTTGAGGAAGGAGAACGACCAGAATAGTTGGAACTTGGACCATGACTCTTCCAACCATTAGGGTTTCCTGCATCTTTGAAGCAGGCCATCCTAAGGCTTCATTTGGAACTTGGACCATGACTCTTCCAACCATTAGGGTTTCCTGCATCTTTGAGCCAGGACATCCTGATGGTTTCATTATTACAAAGCTTGTGCTCTGATTGTGAATCCACTTCTTTCTTGAGCTCAAGCTTTCTGCAAGTACTTCTGGGTTCTTAATCTGCAGTAATGGATTGTGGAGTGGCAAATTGTGAGCATGCTTCTAGCTCAATCTCACATATGTTTAAACCAAGATTATCTGATTTGTTAGGGTTTAGTCATTTGGTTGGAACTGATACCAAAAACAACTAATGTAGTTTGCCCCCTTTATTTCTCCTTATTCAGCCTAACTGTACCATGCAGATGCTACCAGTCTTGATGACTTGTACAAATGCTAGAGGCTATATATGGAATGTACCCTAGTGTTTGTTCCTTCAGACTTTCTCCAATTACTTTGTCAATTGATGAGGTTGGACACTGATTCCTTGGAAACTATAAGAGATATTTTTCTCTTCTGCATCTGTCTCACGCATTTGGGATAGGAAAGTACAGCTCTCTATGTGAAAGCAGATAGGCTTATCTGCTGGTTTCAGTTTATAGGAGATGAATATACATATGAACATTGGAGCAGGTTAGGCCAATAAAATAGCTAAGGGATCTCACTCCGACATCCTGAGCTTGAGAATTTTATTCACAAGCCAGGATGCATGCTCTGTTGGTAGGAGTACTGGTAGATCATTGATCAACAGATTTAGTGTTGAATTTATAAGGAAATCTTATGGTGATATGCATTCATGGCTTATCATTTGGCTGACCAAAGTGAACTTCTACATGGATGCTGAGGATATCATTCTAGGACATCAAACATCTTGCTGTATGTGCTGTTTTTTTTCAGTGGTGTCTAATCCACCATCTCATAATATTTGTCCAGCAGACACTTAAGATGAAGAAATAGATTTTGGAATGCTATGCTGGTTGTGTTGTTCCTTACAATTATGTGGCTGAAGCACTGGTTCATGTGGAGATTGTGGTTTGATCATGACAGTCAGCAACAGGCTGGATCTTTTTATTTAACTAAAATTTCTTCTTTTTGATTGTAGGTTGAAAAACAGATTGCAAGAAACAAGTTGTTGTTGGAGGAGGAGAGCAGAAAAGATGCTGGTCACAAGGTTGATCAAGATGGTATTATTGGTGAAGGGGAAGATGAAGACATCTTGTTCTAAATGGTAATCTTTTTCTCTTGGTCAGATGTGTCTCCTGACTGTGCAATTGGTCATACAAATGATGGGAATTGTAACTGTGAGTGTTTGTTCGTTTTGGTATTAACATAACTAATGAATTCCGGCACAGTAGGGTTCAGACTATTGCCTTGGTGTTTGTGTCCCAATTTTGTTCATCTGTAGTTCTTTACTAAAGTTTCTCCTTCTCTATGGTAGCCATCCCACATTCTCTCTTGCTCCCTTGTGCCCCAATCTTTGTAGGATATTCATGCATCTCTTGCAGCATTGCCAGTGGTGCTCAGTATATGACCCTGGAAAAATATTTCTCACATCCAAGTTGTAGTTACTTACTTTTTTTTCAACCCCATAAAACTGAAAGTGGGACTGCAAATAGGTGGGAGACTACTAATAGCAACCCACCTGAACCAATCAAACAGCCAATCAGGAACAGGGAGCAGTCAATAAATACAGTTTGACTGTGTTTATTAGACTGTTCCAAGGCTCCTCCAGGGCTCTGAAAGCTGTGCTTTTTTCCAGGGTCAAAGCAGTCTTTCAGTGATTCACTGGACTGCTGTACCTCATCCAGGATTTCCAGTTCAGGGTCACATACTGAGCACCCTAGAGATGCTCTTACCAATCCTCTTTCTCTGTGTATGTTGTGCCTGGTTACACCCATTAGACAATCAACACAGAAGCTGTGATATTGCAAGCTTGACACATTGCCACTTGTGCTGTCTGCCTGAAAGTAATGGAAATTCTAATGTCATGATGTTTGCTATTTTTGCTTGCAGGAGTCCCTCAGGTTCTGCGAGAATAAGATTAAATTGGCATTAGACAATCCTACTGTCATTTCTAGCCAGCAAGCAACTCTTAAACGGAAAGTTTTCAGCCATTCATCTTCTCTAATTAGTATCGCAAATGTTGTTGTTTCTATGGTGTTGCTCAACATGTAAACCTGGCTGAACAGGAACTGCATGCTATGGGCAGCAATTTCCCTTAGCAGCAGACATGCAGCACACAAAAGGAGAGCATAGAATGCCAGAGACAAATGAAAAATTGGGAATTGAATGATTTCTGTCCACAGTGTGAAAGTACATCATGCTGTTCATATGTAATAATGTTGATAAATTATCAGGACCTCCTGTTTGTGCATGTGCAGTTTACACCTCTGTGGGTAGCTTCATCTCTTTTATAAATCAGCCTGTCTTGAACTTGGTGGGTGCAAGTAAATGACACATACCAATGCTCCATTTTCAGCAGTGTGTAAAAATCAGCTTTGAAAAGTCTAATTCAAAGATGAAACAGAGACTTGTTTTCCATTTCTCTTTGTTTGAAGTAAAATCTGTTGGTAATCTACCATCTCCTTGTGGTAATTTTGAATGTTCAGTCTCCCAGTTGATAATCTGTTTATTGCCTGCCTTTTTCTTGGCTGCAGGGTGTTATCTTACAATATGTGTTGAATCTTTTGAGTCAATGTGGAAATTTCTCAATATAGAGTAAGTCAAAGCTTGCAGTGCTGAAAATTTGTTCAGGAGTCTGCACTGCAATTCTAAATTTTGGTTGACAGTTTAGTCTTTGAGACTTCCAGAGTCATCGTGGTACCAATTTCTGTTGTCAAATACTATCACTGACAGACTTGGGGTGGTGGTGGATTCTTTGACTTATAACAATTTCAGCAAGGAGTGCTCTGGCTGTGAAAGAAGCATCTGTTGACTTCATTCAGATCTTCAATGCATTTAAAAAAGGTTTTGGGAAAGCTTTAGACTCACCCAACCACTTCTCATGTTACAGTGCAACAATCTCCAGCCTAGACACAATTTGCAAAGCTGTCTAAGCAATGAACTAGTTTTACATGTTCTAGCAGCTACTCTCATTCTGAGCTGCATGCAAGCTTGTGAAGGGAAATGGAATGAACAAGCAAGCTTTCCATCCATCATTCTGAGTTTGGCATCATAGGGCAGTTTTGGCAACTGCTGGGTCACAATATTTTCATGCACAGGCTGCAGGGGATTCCTTCTGCAGACAACATGCTACACCACCTCGTTGCCTAAGGTGCATATCTTTAGTCTAAAAGTACCCACAACATCTGAATGTGATATGCAATGTTGTCTATGACAGAAACCCATTTGAGGCCAAGATTGAAGCAGAGAGAGTGGGTGGTGGCAGTTTTGGTAAGCAGCTGAAGAAATATATCATCACCACTAATCCAAGAGCATTTGTTATGAGTAAGAGCAACAAGATGAACATTGTTGGCTACTGTGAAGCAACACCTGCACTAGTGCACAGGTTCTCTTCTTTGGAAAACTGGAAGAAGAGAATAGAATTCAGACTTGGAATCAGTTTTCTATTTGGACCAATATCAGAAGACCCAAACCCTGGAACAAGCCTCTTTCTGGATTATGAATCATAACCAATTGTAGGGAGCATCTCGCTAATGAAGATTAGACAGAAAATGGAAAGTGTGAGGCCAATGTTTCTCTTCATGGATCATGGAAATATGACTGCTTGGGACGCCATTGGACAAGAGCTCCTCAGTTATACCACATATCCAGCTGCCTTCTCACATTCTTATACTTCCCTAATACCTTTTGCATATTGCTGGTTGTTGCTTGGTTCAACCTCATAACTCACCCTCTTCTGTGTATCCCATAGCCCGGAAGCAAGCTTGGTGCTCCCATACAAACAGTTATGTTCAATGATGGTAATTGGCTTGAGCATGCAGGTTAGCGCGAATAGTTTGGATGCTCACATGCGCATGTGATGTAGTCCATAATTGGAACTTGGATGTAGTTACTCTATGCAACTTTCGGTTTTTAAAGGAGGTATGTATTTTCCTTGTTGTCATGATATTACAATTTCAAAAAAGTTGCACATAGGTTGTACTTCTAGTCAGGTGGCCACTTCTAATTGGTTGTACAATGTGGTATGTACACAACTCCAATCTTTGGTTATGTACAGGTTGGTGGAACTATACATTTTTAAACAAACCAGGAATTTGAAGATCTGAGCTGAAAATCTCACCAAAGGTTCCATCAAAGGAAAATTATTACCAGTCAGAACTGGAGTTTCTATCAAATTAAAATTAAACCAAAATTGAAACAGGAGGTTTCCTTCAAATCTTGGAAGTTGGATCAAGCAAGCAACCACTAGAAAGTAAGGTAGTCAAACTTTAAATGGACAGTTTCATGGCAATGCATTGTAAATAAATCAAGGCAGGAAGGAAAAAGGCCTCTGATTAGTAAATGGATGTGTACTCAGACAGAATTGAAACCTTAATTTTCTGTCCATCCTCCATTTAAATATAAAATTTCAAAGTTTTGATATTTAGACACCTGTTATGGGCACTTAGGGGGCTCACATATAATTTGTTGGGTTTCTACTTTTAATCTTGGCCCTCCCACACTGACTTGTAGTAATCCCTTTATTAAGTTCTTTGAGAAATTGTGAATAACCAGGCTATCACTTAAAATCCATTATCACAGGTGCCCCAAAACAAACACTCCTTGCCAAGGGAAAAAAACATTTTATGGCTTCAAAACAAATACTATATGACCACTAAAAATACATTTCTTGCTCCCAAAATAAAATGTTCCTAGTCCCAAAAAATAGTTCCTAGCTCCATAAATAACAAAAATTGATTATTGAGGTGCATCACCTCATTGCATGAAAATGGCAATTAGGTGTCATTAAATTGAAGAAGTGCTAGGTGTAAACAAACTAGTGTTACACCTTAAACCATGTGTTCGGAGTCTAACGATCACCATCAAAGCTATTTCAATAGTCATTCGATAGGAACATAATGAGGATTGGGTTTGTGGACCCATGTTGGTTCAATCAGAACAATATGTGAATGATCTTGACCTTCCTTCCTAGCTTTTCATTTCTCCATGGCCACCTTCATGTTGAATTTGTAGATTTGAGGTTTGGTCATGTAGAATGAAGCTTGATAACTAGTGTTTGGTAGAGGTGCATTAGTTCAAATGGCAATGTATAGTGTTTCATTAATGTTTGCACATTGCTTTGCAAACCAAACTTCATTCATTTTTTTTTTAATGACCTTTTCATCAAAGCGATAATGTTTGATAATTTCTCTTCCAACCTTTTCATTTGTTTTTGCCCCTCTCAATTCAATCATCATTTGCTTGCAACGTTCTCTTTCTATGGTTGTAGTTGTCAAGGACATAAAAAACCATGAAAACAAAGGCTATAGAAAGGTCTAAGTCCAACTTCCAAATGAGGAACAAGATAAGATTATGTGATCCAAAAACAAGAACACAAGATGTGTAAAACAAATATGAAAGCAAATTTTTATTATCCTAACGTATGCAAACATGAACATAAAAAGAACAAGACAAGGTTATGATGCAAGATTGTGTGCTTAAGACTGGTGTTGAACATATTGAAGGAAACGAGGGGTCCTATTCCTATTTATATCCCTTTGGGGACGTTGTTCAAAAAAAATTTCAAGGAGGCTTTTATGTGTGCATCAAATAAGGAAACTTTTTGAGAACCTTCCTAACTAGGAATCGACTATGAGTTAATTAAAATTTAATTGAAAGTTAATTTGGATTTAACTAGGAGTCAACTAAGAGTTAACTAAACTTAATTAAAATTTAATTAAAATTTAATTATGAATTAATTAAGACTTAACTAGGACTTAATTAATAGTTAACTGGGACTTAACTCGAAGTTAATTCGGATTTAACTAAAAGTTAATTAAGATTTAACTAAGACTTAATTAAAAATTAATTAAGACCCAACTGAAAATTAACTGGAATTTAATGGAAAGTTAACTGAGATTTAACTAGGAGTTATGGATGAACATTATGGACGAATTCCATTTATTGGAAGATGATGTCTAATGTTCACATTCGTCATGATAGTTTATTTGAAATTGCAATTTTTGTTTAAGTCTGATCACATAATGATTAGATGTCATCATTATGCTCACACTGTAATCAATGAGTGGTTCTTTAGTTGGAACCTGTCATGTGGATCAATTGGAACTTCAGGTAGAATCAATAATTGGTGTATGTTGTTATAGGGGGTAATGAATTCATTAATGCACACACAATGTGTTTTTCATTGTTTGTCTATGTAAAGTTAGGTAGAAACAATGATCATGGTCCCACTGCGTTGGTGCCTATAAGTTCATGCAAATCTATGTGCATTTAATTGACGGTAGTTGCGCTTGCAAGTTCGAATGAATCCATGCACATTTGATCGGTAGTACTTACATTTGCACATTTGTGTGAATCCATCTACATCAATTTGTTCGTATTTATGAATGGTTCATCATTGGGCCCTTGGGTGTTAGTGCTATTTTCTTACATTTCAACATAATATTGACAAGCATTAGGGTCAATGGTAAGATCACACTCACCCAATACCTCTTTGATTTGCAAGTTGACTAATTGAAAATCTATTTCAGTTTACACAAACTTTTCATTGGGTTGCATTTTGCTTTCCATAGGACTTGGATCAAGTGGCCATATTCCAATTGTCTTGAATCCTTCACATATGTTTTGTGGACTCAAGGTTTTCTTAAGAGCTAGAGACACCCAATGTGCTAGATTTTCCTTGCTAACACCCTTTGCCTTATTAACAAAAATCCAGACGCCTTTGTAAGCTCTAAATGCAGTTTTAAAAGGCTTAAAGCATGTAACATCAAGAGGTTGCAACACATGACTTGTGTGTGATGGCAAAGTGATTAGATTAAACCTCACTCTTTTAACTTTGTGCACAATGTCAATAATCACATGCAAATTATGGCCATCTAAAATTAATAAATGTCAATTAATTAGGGCCAAGTTTCCTCCACGAGCTTGAATGGAAGTTATAAAGTGTGAAATCCATATGTCAAATAGAATTGAATTCATTAATGCTTTTGGTTGCATAAACATAGTAGCCCTAGATTCACATTGCTCAACATAATTTCGACAAAATTATTTACCTTTGAAAATGTAAAATTTTGGTAGGTATTACTTACTACATTCATGTAAGACAATACTGACAACCATTCACATTCATCTAGTGTTATAGAATGCATAAACCTGGAGCTAGTTTTGGCCAAAACTAGGGCTTTTCTATTTCAACCAACATACACACCACTTTCAACACAATTCCATATTTGACTTGGGTGGTAGCTATGCAAATTGTATGTTTATGCTAGGTTTGTGTAGAAAGTTTCAACATTTAATGGGCATAAGCCTTTTGTGTGCCCGACCTCCAAACCCTATGACACACGTATTGACAAGTTTAGGTTGTGACTCTTGAACCACATGAACCATCCCCACCTTGGAATTCCATTTTTGAAAGGCGTGGTTGTCTTTTGTGTAATCTTTACCACCTTTAACCTAAGTTGGGTCGATGTGATTGAATGGCCAATGCTTGCATCTTCTTCACATATTGAACAACTTCTTCTTTCTGTAGTATTCTAGCTTTGCTTCATTTATGTAATTGTCACATGTTATTCCATACAAGTGGTTTTTTAGTGATGTAATAGGCACACCAAACATTTTGCTAGCAGTTTGAATTTTTGAACCACCTTCAATAGCATCCATTGCATAAACTAAGGATGCATCATCACAATTTCCATTATTTTTCAGATTTTTTTGTTGCCTTCCAATTTGAGTTGTAGGTTTGTGTGCAGATGGAGTGCCATGGATTTGAGTTGCAAGATCGTTTGTGCTTGTGTTTGGGATATCACCAACTTGAATTGCAAGTTCATGTGCACTTGTAGCAACACAAATTGACATCGGACCATGTGCGCTTGTAGTAATGCAAATTGGTGTTAGACCATGTGTGCTTGTTGATTATTTGACCTTGCCTGGCCTACCTGATTGATTGAATATTTGTTGGGTGGTTTTGAATGCATGCACATTTTCATTATGCTCATGATTGTTGTCACCATTACCTTGGGTCCATCGCTACTGGTTGTCAATGATTGGAGTTGGGATGCTCATTCAAAATTGCATTGCGTCACCTCGACATGTAAACAAATTTGTTTGTAGTGCACTTGGTAGTGCATTGTGAATGTTCAACCTCCAAGAACCAAGTGGTACAATAGATAGAGGCGAATGTAGCAGTGGTTCAATTGATGGATTTGAATCCACTCATTATGCACATTTGAATTGGGACCCTATGCATTCTAATGAATTGCACTCTAAATCCTCAGAATTGGGTTCAATACCTTGTGTTTAGCCAAGTCTATGTCGAACAATAATTAAAACATTTGGTTTGATCTACTGCTACAACTCACATTGTTATGCATCATTGTAGCATGCAATGTTCACACAAAACAAAGATGGAATTACTATGGACCTAAAGTGGATAATATGTATTACAAAATAAGTTGCTTGCAGCAAGTAATTCTGATCACTTGTAACATGTAATTATGACAATGAGTGTTCATGCTTGCATCTATGCAAGAAGCAAAATGTCACTCGAATCACCCTTTACTGGCACCCAGTAAATATATAAATGATTTATAATAATCATAATGGTAATTAGTAGTGGTCCATGAATTGTCTCAAACCTAGCATTAAACTATTGCCATTTCACGTCTTACGCAGCTAAGTTCAAGTTTGCATGTGGCTTCTAGACTAAACCTTTAATAACACTGTAGTAGCAACAAATGAACACCCAAGAATATGTTAATGAGCCCATGAAATGAGAACAGGTGGCTGGGATTTGTTTAGTTAGATTTAATACAAGCCCAGCTAAGGCTTAATGAGCGTCACATTTAGGCACAAAAGTAGATGCCCAAAAAAGAGCACTGTTTATTTTAGGTTGAGTTACCTTACCTACTGAAGGGTTTAATTTTATAATCTACTACTTACTATAGTTCTGCTAAACCCTAGAAGAACCCCAAAAACTATAATGGCTTATAGATAGCTAATGGCTTCTCTGGCAGGACAACCCAAAGTTGGCCTCCAAGTGTAAATTTGAGACCACTCAATGCACAGTTCCATTATACTACTTGGGTGAACCTATTACTCACCTCTTGGTTAAGTCCATGAAAGACTATAATACCATAAATACTGTACCAGTAGTTATAGTAGTAGTAGTAGTAGTAGTAGTACCACCAAGGCATGATCTACTTGTAGTATAGAACCATACTCAGATATTCAACTGGTATTAGAAAGTTACCTCAACGTATACGGAGGCATTTCTGGGGCTGAATACTCCTGTTTGATGAGTACATTCCCATGAGCTTTCAAAAGGGTAGGTCATGGATAATTGCATCTCAGTGGGAACTGATGGGATTATGTGACCCAGCACCCACCAGTGCACCATCCATCAGAGACCCATTATGATTCAGTTGTGATTCATCTAATGTTTCACCTTGGTAACATATTGTGCATAAACCCTCTTACTTTCATTTTAGAGTACCTATGTACATGGCAAAGTATCATAGATAAGTAAGGAATGTAATTGGTTGCTGTGTAGATAGGTAAGTAGGTAAGGCACTTGGTGACTACCAGGTAGCGTGGTACATGTGGATGGTTAGTATATAGCTAACCACTCTGGTTAGCTATGGGACAATGAAAACTTGTTTGCTGTCCACATATCATCCATCCTTCATAGTGAGTTAGCGGGTGCTGGTTCACTGTGGGCAAATGATGAATCTTCAAATGGCTTCCAATACCTCCAACATGTATTGAAGGATTGTATTATACTTGTGTTTTCACCTGCTTGAGAAAAAACATGTTACACACAACATGGTTGTTGCTTGGCATGTAAGTGATGTTGAAGCTTGTGAAAGGTTTGAGTACACAGGAATCGACAATCTCCTAACTTCTAAGGTGGGCTGGGCATGAACCCATATTCCCAGCTGTTTGAGTACTTAATGGTTTGGGTATGTTGTTGTTGAAACTACCAACTCAATTACAAAGGCATAGTTATGCAGAGGTATGAAGAATGCCAGGTTTATGCACTATGAAGAACTTTGTTGCAAGGTCAAGGGAACTTCAGATTGAATGATTATGGGTTCCATTGTACTACTCTGATTGTTTTCCTGAAACCATTCAAATGAAATATAACATTCTGCCAGCAACATTATCCATGTATTCACTCACTACCTATTTGCTGACGTCTAAGTAGGAGTGCAAGTTTTAATTTTCCTGGATGGACATCAATATTGGGCTCAGACGTCCATCATCAAATCAGCTGACATCATTGGCTTGCTTGTCAGTCTTTACATGGTTGTGGGTCTAGGTTTCCTAACTTACTACTAGAAGAAAAGGGAAACAAGCGCCAGACAGAGCTCGATTGGGGCGGGGAGGGGGAGGGGACGACGCTAGATATCGTCTCCCCTACAACAGGTCCATTTGGCTCTGGTGACTGCCTTGTAAGAACTGTACTCTTGGCCAAAACACATCCCCATGTTCACTTTACCTCATTTGCTTCCATTGTCATCTGATGTATATAGTAAGGGAGAAGCACCCAACAGCAGTAAGTGATCCTCGACAAGCTTTCCTATGGGCCTTTGTGATTGTTTAATTTGTTTTGGAATGTGTGATTGCAGTACCTGTCAATTTACTGTCATTTTAAATTTAACTCATTAAGTATGTGATTACAATCCATTTGTTTAAGATGCCTAAGTAAGTGGTACTTAAAGTGTAGAAGGCTCTTAAATGTTTAAAGGTTGCTTTTTTCTCTGTCAGGAATGCTTTTCGAATCCAAACCATTTAACATCCCAATTTGAGCCCATGTGGTGTCCATGCTAGAATATTTGTTTGACCATATCAATCTAGTAACATCTCAAAATACGTTTGAGGATTTGAGGTGTTACATCTACGATTCATAGAGAAGCCTATTCAGAATACAAGAAGCCTATAACATAATTCTTCACAAATTCATAACGAATTGAAGAGAAGTTGGAGAGTGCTGATCCCTTTATGACCCATAGCTTAGACTGCATTGGATAGTCAACAAAGATTCTAGACATTGCATTATTGTCATCTTCTTAAGGTTCTTATTCGTGCTATAGTTCTACACACCCTGATTAGGGCAATGGACATTGTCAGTTTTGGGAATAGTTGTTTGCTGCTCTTTTTTTGGTTATAGCTCCTCAATACCATATTTGTCAAATGGTCACTTTTCATATTTCTTTTGTTTGATTTTGTCAAATATTTACAAGAGTATAAAGGGTTCACATGGGCATTAGGTGTTAATGAACAATGTCCTTTAACATGGGTGGCATAATTCCTCTTCATGTACTTTAGATTGGATTGTTGTTTGTTGCTCGTAATTTGCTCGGTAATTTAGTTACATTTCATGGAAAAAAACATGAAAAATTATTCTACTAATTAAAACAGTCAATTCCAAGATCCAAGTTCATATTTGGCCATCTAGTATGCAAATTCACATAGAGGAGCATTGGAACCAAAAATTTGTGATTTTGGACATTCAAAAAGCTTACTTGACATCAAATAACTTCTTTGACTACCAAGAACTTTCTAGTATTTTAAAAACAGCATATTAGATCAACACTTGTATAAACACGCCTTGAACAACTTGGATCTTTATAAAACACCATACCGGACCAGCATTTGTGTGGACATGCCTTGAAGAAGTGGGATCTTTGGAAAACACCATATTAGACCAACACTTCAATACATATGGCTTGAAGAAGTCGGACAACATCCTTCATTCTGTACATGCTTTGAAGAAGTTACATAAGGTCCTTTATTAGTCCTTTTTTGACACAATATACTAAGAGGTAATCAAAGCAACCTCAAACAGGTGGGAAAAAAATTGACATTTAAACACACCAAGCTGCATTGATATCAAAGTAATGTGCAATATAAAACACTAATCACATGCCAAAAAGGCCATGGAAAATATGGCACCAAATCTTTGGGCAACATCTCATACATTATCAATAATTGCAAAATTTCAGTTAAGTGCATGGAAAAGACATTCATCACATGATCATGCAAAACAATGTTTTTCCTTTTTTTCCAATGTTGTAATGTAGCCTTTTCAATTTGGTGTGGTAATCATCAATCAGGAGATTTCACTAAATTTGGCTACAAACAAGAAAAGAGAGTTTTAAAAATGAAGCGTTTTCTATTGTTGGCTACATACTAGAATCTAATATAGAAATCTGTCAATTTCTAATCTTCTTTCTTTTTCCCCCAAAATTTGGCAACTAACTACTACCAAAACCATTTATCATTCTCATTTTCTCTTTTAAATCTGCCAGAGAAAAAGGCACCAATGCAAACTACATCAAATGCAACATCAACAAAATTCCACAACCCTATAGGTTATCTTAGTTCTATATCAGGGTCCAAATTTCTATTGTTTTCATTTAATTTGTCAACTCCAAATGAAGCAAGTGATACAAATCTGTTGAAACAATTTGCAATTCAACCACATTCACCTACCTAATCTCTACTCAAGCTATTTTACACTAGGGAAGGGGTGTAGGTTCCACTTTGTGGCTTGCCTTATTGGGTTCACCCCCAGGCTCATAGGTTGGCCTGTAAAGGGCAGCCATGTCCCCTAACTTTAGTGCACAATGGTCTACACCTCCCATGTATAGTTTAAGAAGGCATGATGAAGAGTTCATGGCACCTAGAGAAGGCTTGGGTCCTAAAGAATAATGACTCCAAAAATAAGTGTTGCTGCCATATAGATGTGAAGTTTCAAGAAAGTAAACACCTGCAGTTGGGCAGGTGGTTAGCTCTTCTCCAGAAACATTACATGGGAAGAACAACCAACTACAACTAAGCTTCCTGACCCTCTTTAAATAAATGCAACTAGCTCTTAAATGAACTTGCATTCTGTGCAGGGGATCAGAATAAACCGATCTCCAGCTTTACTGGTGTGGTGCTATCCATGGTAATGCTTGACAGCTATGGACAAGCAAACACACTAAAATTCATATCATCAGGACTTGACAACCTCCAACCCTACCAAACCTGACCAGAGGAAGAGTCTTACTGGGAGAGAACGTTTGTTGTATCCTCCTCCAGTCAGCCTGTCTGAACTGCCATTCTTTGGACAATTCCTGATCAGATCCATCTGGTTAGATCCATGGCCTCTAGTATCTGTGGTTTGGCATAAACAAAAAAGTACAACCCTCCAAGGCATATTAGTTGCATATCTCACAAATATATGTGTGACCCTCCAAGGCATCTGACATAATAAGGACCCTATATAACTGACCACCACCCAGTTGCATACACTTGCAAACCACTCTTCTACATGACCTGTCTGCATTTGTCAAAACCAAGAAACATGGCATGGTTGCAAGGTACAACAATAAGCATATCGGACTAACCTTTTATCACAGAGCTGAGAGTGATTAAGCTCACCAAGCTCCAATAATGAAGCTCTGCTTGATTCATTGCTGTGACATCTGGCCATCTTGCTAGATAGACTTGTTATCAGCTTGAAAAATTGTTGGTTGGCATGTGCCCCGAAGACAACTATCTCATTCCAAGTCAACCTGCAGGAGCTCTAAAGTGTCTTGTTACAATATTGCTCACCAGTTTCTCTGCCTCCTTACTCTCAGAAGCTTCAGTCCTATTTGACTCCTCTTGCAAATATGGAATGGAATTAGTCAGACTTTCTGCCTCATCATGTCTACCCGCAAACCGAAGCCCTTTTGCTAGAATTTTGACAGAGACTCGTGAGGGTGTAAGAGCTTCCTCCCGCATGCGCTCATAGAGTTCCATTGCCTTGTCAATATCTCTTTCCTTCAGAAAAGCTTGTATGAGCACTGTGTAGGTCACTGCAGTTGGTGGGAACCCTAGGGAAGGCAATTTTTCAAAGAGGGTGTTTGCTGCATTTACTTTTCCAGACCGTGCTAGACTGTGCATTATGACAGTATAAGTATTCACAGTTGGTTTACAATTTGCATGTATCATTTGCCCATAAAATTTCATAGCCTCATGATGGTTTTTAGTTCTTGACACCAAGTCAATGAGCATGGTGTATGTATATTCATTGGGTTCACACCCAATTTCCTTCATCCGGTTGAACACCTGTGACACATTAGCACAACAAAATTACTCATGTAAGCATGTTCCTCAAACAGCCCAATGCAGGCCCCTGATGTAGACCAAGTTGGGGCTTACCACCAGCCCAAGTAATTTGATTCAAAACCCAAGTTCCAGTTTCTCCTCTCAAAACCACTTGTAGATTTGACAGAACTGAAACAAATGCACATGAAAAAACATGAAAGGAGAAAAAGCTTTTGGCTAGAAGTTTAAGGCTGTTTTCAAGAACATTGACTATAAAAGTAGGGGTGGGGGGGAAGTGAAAAAGACCCACCTGGAGAGCTGCATCCATATGCTTGTTTTGACTATAGCACTGGATAAGTGTATTATATGCAACTGTGTTGGCCTTTCCTTCACGTTCAACTTCTGAAAGTACTGTCTTCAGCAGCTCAATATTCTGATGCTTTGCAATAATGTCCAGCATTTTTGTATATGCATACTTTGTGTGCTTGTAACCTTCTTGAGCTCTGAGCCATTCAAAAAACCACCATGCAGCATCTGGTTCCTTACTCAGGAGTGTCAACACATTCAAAACATAAGGATGTCTGAGCTTGAGCTTCACAACCTCCAGGGCTTTAGCTGTATCTGTGTTCCACTTGCAGATCAAAGCTGCAAGCTTCTCAGGTTTTGGCAAACCAACTTTTAGAGGAACTGAAGAACCAGAACGTGCCTTTGATTTCTTAGGCTGTTGACCCACACTTGCACTTGAAGAAGTTGTGCTTGATGTTTCCAATTCTGCCATTAACTGCTGAGCTTCTACTTCCTTCCCACCTTCTCTCAAGGCTGTTAACAACAAATTCCGAACTGCAGGAGGTAAAGCCATACCTGCCTCCACCATGCTTTTGTAGAAGAACATTGCCTTCTCCAAGCTCCCAGCTTTCGCATGAGCTCTGATGAGCAGGGAATATGTGACATGACTTGGACGACACTGAATTGACTTCAACTTGGCAAAAAGCTCACAGGCACCATCGAGCTTCCCTGTCTCTGTGAGACTATGGATCAGTACAGTCATTGTGAAGATGTTTGGCTTGCACCCTGCCTCTATCATCTCTTTATATGCATCAAGAGCTTCCAGATGGCAGCCTGCTTTCACAAGAGCATCGATATACGTCGTGTAGGTAATTTCATTAGGTCTGCAATTCTGCTCTTGCATCTGTTGCCACGTTTTGCGGACAAATTTGATGTTCTTTGCTTTGTTATACCAGTGCATGAGAGCTGTAAACGTGACAACACTCATCTTGCAGCCTTCTTCCCGCATGTCAGCCACAACAGTCTCAATGGCTGCATAGTTTTTGGCCTTCCCAAACTGCTCTATCATGGCAGTGTATGTGTACACATCGTGTTGAAAACCTTCTTGTGCTTTCGCCCATATGAAGAATTTCCATGCAGCAGCAGACTTAATGCTCTTCCTCAAAACTCTGCACACAATGGACGGATTCAGTCTAACCTGCAAACGCTCAAGAAGCTGCGGCGTATTGGAGCTCCATTTCTGGAGCAGTTTCTCAAATCTGTCAGCAATCTCGTCGTAGCGTTTGCCATTGCTGCCATCCTGAATCACGTCTTCGACTTCACCATCAGAGATATCATCACTATCGTTTTCCATCGCTTTAGTGCCATAACTTCTTGTGCCATGGTCGACAGAAGAACCACTATGTTCTTCTGAGGCAGGCAATATAAAACGATCAAAACCCACTTCCCACGTGTGCCTTCTTCCTGCGCTACATGGCTGGAGTTCAAAGCAATCAGAAACATCAATTCTCTTGTGCTCAAGTGCCACGGTTCTAAGTTGAATCCAACAATGACTAAAGCTACGAAGATAGAACAAGCTTCTCTGCCGCAACGCCGCCATTCCCAACTCTCAACTTCTGATTTCTGCTCCTCCTCCTCCTCCTCCTCCAACTCCTCCCGCAAATCCTAGAGATGGCTGTCGCTCATTCTTCTCCCTCATCTCCCTTCCTCTCCACCTTCCCCCAACCCTAACCCTAACCCTAACCCTAAATGGAAAAACCCTAAAGCTGAATCAAATAGATTTAGTATAATTATAGTAACAGTAATTATTATTGTAGTAAAAAGTAAGTTAAAACACAGTGAATTTCTTTCACTCAAGCGAAACCCTCCATCTTTCTTTGTCACTATGGTAAGGGCTAGAGTGAATATTCACCCAGGTAACCCGACAACACTAGTATCAACGTTCTAACCATCCCTAAACCCTAAACCATCCCTAAACCCACCTAACCCATTTGTACAAGAAAGGATAAATTACCAAGGTGACACCTCCTATCAACTTACTCATGGTTGACTCACACTTGAGTTGTACAACCCTTGCGAGAAATCTCCTGATGTGTTTGGAAAGCACCTTATCTATCTATGAAGCAAGGAAGTTTGTTTGTTTGTTTTGTTTTGTACTTATGAGATCCACTGAACTGGGATGTTTCAAACGGTGTTCTTGGTATCTTTGGAAAGCTCTGGAGGAGGAGGAGGAGGGGTGTATCGACTTGGTTTCATGGTGTTTGGACTTGCAGTGTAGAAGTTATTGAATATTGAATGATTTCTTCACTGAAAATTAAATTAAATCGTAGCTGAAATTTTTGGAGGAGTTGGAATGTGCCTTTGGTGTTGTTGGAAAGATCTTGATGAGCAGGATTTAATGGAATTTATTTGATAAGATTTGGAATCAGAATGTGGGAGATATTTAATTTTAAATGATTTTTTCTGCTGAAAATTCAAAAAAATTCCAAAAAATCAGGTTTTGGAAGGAAAAATTAGTTGGGGATGTGGTAACACTTGGGCCAATGGCACAGGCCACACTAGTATTTGTGAATATTTGAAGATGGAAATTATCATTGTTGTGTGGGCATTGCAAGGTGTGTTGGGTATCACTTGGGTATCATACAAACATCGAACTTAGAACACCATAGAATATCAAATTTAGTGATACTCTGTTTGCTATCCAAGCATGGAGAATTGCATTTGGTCCATGCCCTTTCGAAATGGTGAGACCCTAGAAAGATAAAAGGTTATTACCTATGTCAAGTTCTCAAGGTAAGTTTTAGGTTAACTATGGGTCTAGGAGGTCTATTTACTTAAGATACTTGAAGTATAATGTCTAGTTGCTACATGATAAAAAGGATTTTTTAGAAGCATCCAAAGCTTGGCATTATTGTTGGCATCTTGTCAATTTCATTGAATTTTTTTTTGACAATGATTTTGTGAGTTAATAAATAAATAAATTTCATAATTAGGTTTTGGGAATCGACTTAGATAATTGATTGTTCTCCAATTTATAAAGAATCGAAACATAGAAAATTGGCATATGTTCACCCATGTGCACTGATGTACACCCATGTGTGAATTATGAATGAATCACAATTTAACTAAAAGTGAGTTTAAATTTAACTAAGAGTGAATTAAAAGTTAATTAAGAATTAATTGGAAATGAATTAATAGTTAATTGGAGTGAATTGAAAGTGAATTATGAATTAACTAAAAATGTATTAATAGTTAACTAAAAATGACCTAAAACTTAATTAAAAGTCAATTAAAAATCAACTAAAAGTCAAGTTTATTATAAGTCATGGATGAACATTCAAAAAAATGAACCCCATGGCATTGCTATCCATGACAACTACATTTATAATTTTAATTTTTTTGGCATATGTGTAATATATGTAATAAAATTTATTAACATTTTAAAGATATTTTATTACATTAATAGTTAGATGGATGTAAAGTAATTAATTTGGTTAGACAAGTCCCTGGTTCAAAACTAGTCAGTAGCTTGAATGTGTTTTTGAAAATTTCAGTAGAAAGGGTTAAATTTTTTTTGAAAATTTCAACAAAGTTGAAAATAATTTAATTTATGTTAAAACTACCAAGGTACTATGGTAGCTAAAATAGTGAGCATCCATAAGATGATTTAACTATATTGGGTTATGTATTAGACATGAAAATAAACACAAACTAAAATATTTTTATATTTTTGGTTATTGATTGGAATTTATCATAAAAATACAGTGATTAAGATTTTTTTTCTTTGAAAAATTTCAAATTTGGGTTAATATTTTCATGAAAAATCATTTGTATAAGTCAAAATCATTATTTTAAAGTTGATATTTGGTAAAAATTTCATTAATTTTTGTTTGGTCCATGAAAAAATGTTCAAATGAACTTTAAATTAAACATGTAATATAGCCTTGGAAAGGTTTTTTTCAAAAGCTCTTCAATTGAAGCTCATATGTGGGAATTATGAGCATATAAAATTGTGGAATTTATAATTTAACAAAATAAAAATATTTTAATATTTCATCACAAGAATTTAAAGAGGTTTAACCACTTTGATCTAGCCTCCACTATTTGTAATAGAATATATTATATGAAAAGAGATGGTGGTTCATTTCCAAATTTGGGCTATGGTGAGTCTTGTTAGTTTGGTCACTTATTATTCACATGTGCACCATTTGGTTCCCCCTTTGTAGTCAAATTACAAACCATGACATATGCACATTTGTTGACATCAAGAAATGTGAATGTGATCTTACCATACATTGTCACTGGCAACATGACCAAGTATTTTGTTCCATGCATAATTTGGTCTCCTTGATTATGTACATTCTTCAAGGTCAAAGTTTACAAAGCTTTAGCAAGGGCAAAACACAATTACTTCTAAAAACTACATATGATACTAACCATTTCATGCATATGACCATGTCTTGCAAAATGGGTTAGATGATTTATTTTGTTGTTTTGTTGGATTTGATGGTGTGAATTGTGAATGCTTGAAAAATGGAACAACATATAATTTTAGGTGTTTTTGATCCATGATTGAAAGTTTTATCATGTTGGTTGCTATCCTATGTTGTAGTTAGGTATGCAAAGACTTTGATACAATAGCTTTGTAAGATAAGCATGGCAAGGATATTCAAGGTATTCCATGGGACAAGATGCAATTCACTAGGGAGAAGTACTGATAAACTAAGTTGTAGAACTATGACAACTTATGCCAATCACATGATGAGCAAGTGTTCTCCTTTCTTGTGCTTCTCCCTAGTTTTATTCTTTTTACTTTTTGAGGTTGGTTTCAAGCTCAATCTAACGCCATTTTGGGGTTGTTTGAATCTTGTTTTGCATGCCTTTGTTTGTTTCATAGGATCCTTTGAACCATCCAAGACAAGGTTAGACATGTTTTCGCTTATTGGTTGATTGAATTGCTTGAGACTTGAAGGATGAGTTGGCATGTTTCTTTTTTTTCTTGTTACCATGTTAGTGTTTGCATTATTTTCACGGAGGTTGTTTAGGTCAATGAGAGGTTTCTATTCGCTTCAAGAGGTTTATGGCGGGCAACTGATCTTCTTTTAAATAGGAATTTTCATGTGTTTCATGTGCGCCCTATTTTCATCACCCTTGGGAAGATTTTTTGACCATTTTTTTTCATTGATGTCTAATTTTAGGGAGAGTCAGTGAGTACAATTGCATTGCCAGAGTTTTCCAGCCCATGACGATAGCTATTCCTTCGGAGGACATTGTTGCTACCATATGCTAGTTGCACCCCCTCCTTTAGACCTTGTCCCTCCACTTATTTTTTATTATTAACCTCAGCACATTTTTGTCATGGGTAGGATTATGTTTGCCCAAGCCTTAGCCATTACTCCCCATTTGTTTTCATGTCAGTTTTCTAGGATGGTATATGAGATCTCATAGGATATTTCATACTAGAGGACCGATCCTTAGGGTTTTCAAAATTATTGCAGGTTGTTGTTCTTGTTGTTTGTGGGGATATCCCTAGGTTGGTGGCTTTAGTGTTGGGGTTAACATATTGTTGGCAATGGCAAAAAACATTAGTGGGCTTCGTCCTATTGTCGTAGTTGAAGTGTTTTTTTGACTTATTAATCGTTCCATTGTCCTATAACTTCAAGGGCCAATTTAGGAGCACCTATCCCCCCATTAATTTGGAGTATTAACCTTTGGAAGCTGTGAGGCCATCCCTTTTGGCATTCGAGCCTTTTTCAACCTACACCTTAATTGGGCCGTGATGTAGGTTGATGTATAAACGCTTTTAATAAAGTTTTTTGAGTTTCTATTTTTAGAGAGTTGTGTGATGCTAAGGGGCATTTGGTGAACATGATACCTTTTATTAGGTTGTTTTATGGTGCTCATTCTTTTCTTTATTACTTTCATGGACGACATGTGGAAGGGGTCACCATTATTGAATCATCTTCAAACACGAGGTAGGGTGACCCCCTAGGAGGTCTTTTATTTGTTTTGGCTCATTATTGAACTTTTTTAGAGACCATTGCGTGAGCCCCCAACTGCGTTTTTCCATCCCTAACAAAAGATACCCACATTGTGAAGCCTATGAATGAATTTTCCCATGCCTTTGACCACCTTTCGACCCAATCAACCTTACTTGGGCTTAGGGTCAAGGTGTCAAAGTGTAAGCTTTGGAGTCCATCCAAGATTTTTCCAGACGTAAAGATTCCTCAAGGATACACTTTGGTCATAGATGGTTTACACATTTTGGGTGTGCTAATGGGCTCTCAGGACTTTGCCACACATTTTTTGGATGAGGCTTTATCTTAGGATGTGGCACATATAGATGATCTTCCTCTTTTGGGAGGCACCTAAATTGTTGTCGCAACCCTACTTTGAGAAAGTGTGAAGATGAAACTCACATTCCCGAAATTTCAAAGTTTGATTACAGGGGTCAAAACACCTCGCATTGGGGTGTTCTTTATATCATTGGAAAACTATATAAATGTAAATGTCGAAAATGGGCTCGCATGGGCCATTTGGACATTTGTAGCACAAGTTATGGCAAAAAGAAAGGTCGGGAGTCAAACTGGTAGTTTGACTCCCAACCACTAAAAGTCAGGAATCAACCCGATCCCAGTGCATGTAGGTGGAGTGTAATACACCGTTGGAAAGCTCTCAAAGAGAACTACAAGTTACTTGAGACCTCATCCCAATCGGAGGTCTAAGCAAAGAGTTATGACCTTGTAAAGTCCCGGGAGTCCAAGCTGAGAGAACTTCGAGACTCCTCCTTGGGAGTCCTGGGACAAAAAGCCATTTGAATGTAGGTGCCGTGAAGAGACATAGAGAATACTATATGGGAGAAGGTGGTGGTTTCCCCCGAGTTTGGGCCGTGGTGAGTTTTGTGAGTCCAGAGTTGCCAACGGCCCTAGCACCAAAGGTGCTCCAAAAGGTGAATTAACCAACTTGTTGGTTGGTTTGATGCAGGTTCAAGTAAGTAACTAAAGCTTGTCACTTTTCGTAGTCCCATCCCGGAGCTTTAGCACGCCCTTCTACCCTTTTTAATGCTGAGAGCTGGGAGCGTGCCTTCGAGTTCCTCACAATTCTGCTGTTTGAGTAACTTAGACCCACCTCAGGTCTAGCTAGGAACTTGGGAGCGCGTCAATTGCTTTGGGCATTTTGTTTTCATGTGTAGTTCATTAACTTTTTTATCTCACATGTACAATATTTCTTTTTTTTTCCTTCTTGTGTCTTTTGGCGGGTTTTGATAATAAAAATATATAAGTAATATGTGGAGACATTATGGGTCTAAGATTGTGGGAGTCTTTTTAAGGCCCTTTAACGAGACATTAAGTTCGACTATTGATATCTATGGTATAGGTTTTCTTTTTATGGAAGATTGTGCTCCATTTATTTTTTTAGGGAGTTGAGTTTTGGTGGCTCCATATTTGTGCTCTAAGTTTTGTATTTTTGATAGACCCATTTTGTAGGAGTATGTTTTTTTAGCTTGAGGGGGGCCCACACTTGTTTTAATCATGCTTACATGTAGTGCAAGATGACCTTCTTCCTATGGCTAGGGAGATGCACCTTTCTTTTGAGAGTATGGTAATTACTAGCACCCTAGGTTTATAAGCATTTTTGATGGACATCCACCATGACACATCCCTTAAGATTATTTTAGAGGATGACTCCATTTCTTCAACATCCAAAGACACACATTCATTCTTATTTGGGCAAGGGTGCAGGGTTATGGTTGGTTATTAGGCCATTTATTTGTTCATTTCACATCGCACATTCTATTTTTACTTTTAGCATTGCATTTTTATTTCGGTTTATTTAACTTTTAACATATAATCTTTTTATGTGTGAGTGTGGACATATATTGAATGCATCTGGTGCACACTTAATTCATTGCCCATTTGGAGGTTAATGGATAGCCACACAAGACACCATCTAAGACGTCATGTATGCTTTCACGAGAAAGAGTGGGCATGTTGTACGGAAAGAGCAGTGGTATGCCTTTACATCAAGAGTTTCATCATGAGCTGATTTTTACATGATTCGAAAGGACCAGGTCTTTGTTGCTGATGTAAAAATCATGACCCAAAAGGACAAGGTCTTTGTCACTGATGTGGTAGTTATTGATTTGATGCGAGAGACAATGGTTTCAAGTGTCATTAGTTGACCAATAGGTGTAGTTGCGGAACTTAGCGTCATTACTAAAATTCATAAGTATAGAGGGCTTCATGGAAGGCACCACTTTATTTCGATGACCATGGAGGTGCACGATGCACCCATGTGTGATATGGATCGTTTCATGAAGGAATGTACTTACCTTTCCACGATAGATGATCAAGATCATTTATCCTTTTTTTTTGCATTCAATTTTTTAGGTAACATGTTAATATTGCTCTTCAACATGTTTTAGCCTTTGTTACAGAGAAAAAGATTGTGTTGGGGGGTGATGCTTGTTCTAGACCTCCCATTACTATTAAATCTCACGATGTGAGATTTGCATGCAGGCAACATTGGAAGGGCCATGGTTTAGATAGTTTCCTATTGTGAGAAGGACTAGTTTTCTCCCTTTTTTTGGTTCTTGCGAGCTATATGTCTTTTGGCCTTTCTTCGACCTTCCCTTTTTGTTTCCCCTTTGATGGTTCCAACCACTGATCTTTTATTGGATTTTTGTGCCCCATCCTTTCATCTTAAGACTAACATTTTGTTAATCATCTTGAGAGTTATTCGTGTATCGAAGTTAGGGTTATGATAAAGATGCATAAATGGCATGTAGGTGAGCAAAGGGAAAGTAAGGCAGGCAAGGGAAAAGGCAAACATAATTCCCAGATGGCAAAAATGTAGTTAATATCTTGATCAAAGTGAAATCTCATTTCAATGAACTTGAAGGGAAAACATGGTTTGCAAAGCTGTAAAATGCAATATCAATCTACATTACAAAAATAAATCCCAGACCTTTCACAATGAGGCATACTTAAGCTTGCTCCTTAAGAGTGGAAGGATTTTACAGTGGTATCTACCATCTCATCTCAGGCCCATTCATTCTTTTGGGGACGTCCTGGCACATCCAGACTCTAGCCTACACATAGTAGGCTTCGAAGGGATGGTGCAGTGGTGGCCGTGGTGGCCATGGTGGCTGTTGGTTCAGTCTGGCCTCTATCATAAGGTAAACTCCATTTAGGACAAGATGGTGGTGATGAGCTCTGGTACAAATTGGCCAAGTTTAGGAAGATGGTGATGAGTTTTGGTACAAGCGTGTTGTGTTGCGCAAGGTGTTGATGGATTTTGGTACTAGCCGGCCGTGGGGTGTAAGGTGGTGATGGGTTGTACCAGATGAACAACAACCTTTGAGGAAAGAAGAGAGAAAAACTTAATAGTTTTAACTAGTCTTTAGTTTCTAATACAAGTCCTAAATTTGTGCTTTTGAGATGATCCCCTCCCCTGAAACACCAAGAAACCAAAACAAAAACTCCACCTTGGGCAGACCAGCACATACATTGGTACCGTGCTAAAGACCCCAAATCCCTTTCAGTTTCTTTTAAACATTATAAATATTAGTGTGGCGTGTGCCATTGGCCCAAGTGTTACCTCGTCCTCAACTGATCTTTCCTTCCAAAACCTGGTTTGTTTGAATTTATTTGAATTTTCAGCGGCAGAAATCACTTAAAAATCAATATCTCCCACATTCTGAATCCAAATCTTACCAAATAAATTCCATTAAATCCTGTTCATCAAGATCTTTCCAGCAACACCAAAGGCACATTCCAATTCCTCCAAAATTTTCAGCTATGATTTAATTAAATTTTCAGTGAAGAAATCATTTTTATATTCAAAAACTTTTGCACCGCAAGTCCAAATGTCATGGAACCAAGCCCATGCACCCCTCCTCTTCCAGAGCTTTCCAAAGACACCAAGAACACGAAATGAAACATCCCAATTCAGTGGATCTCATACCTGCAAAACAAAACAAAACAAATTGCCTTCCTTCATAGATAGATTTAACACTACAACAAGGTCTCTAAGTCCAGATTTAACATTTCTCTGGTTGAGAAATAGCCATTTTGAGGCCTTATGCAAAGAAGGAAAATGTATCTACCAGTCTAGAGTGCTGGCTCATCCTGGCTAAAATATGGGGGGCATGTTACTGTAGCTTGTTATTGTTGGGCATTTAGTGTATAATCACCAAAGAGTTAGGTACATAAAATGAACTAAAAAAATCACATTTAACGCACCTGAAAGAACCCACCTTCATGATTTTGAACTTACAACCTCCTGTCACAACTTCATGTTTATGTGTTTGTTTGTTTGTTGCAGAAGCTAAGTTTTCATACCATTTATTATTAAAAGACATTTCTACACATGGGTTCTAAACTGATTATAAAATTGTCAAATTTTGAGATACCTATTCCTTTCTGGGGCTAACTGGGCCCCATTTCTTTCAATGTTAAAAATGATTTCTGCCAAAAGTTATTGCATTATAAGTATTCAGAGAGAGGTATAGTACTCTATTACATGATGTGCAAGAACTGAATGAATGTTGTTGGGCTGTAATATTGTGCTCAGATTAAGAAGAGTATATGATAAGATTGTCAGAGAACATTGTGGAACTTCATTATGTCCCTGACAAAGAAGAAGAGCAGACTTCAATCCTTTTTTGACAACAAAGAAATGAAGCCATGGGTCCATCAATCCCATCCCTTACAAAAATCAGGCAGATCCAATCCCAATCTGCTCCGAACAACATGAAAGCCCTAGGAAAACTCAATCAGGAAGTTCGAGTACTACTTCACTTCAAGGCAAATAAGCCATGATTCCTTCTTCGATTCCTTAAGGATGATCTTAAAGGAACTGGTTATTCAGTTTCTGAAAAGTTCCAGCACAAATCAAGGGAACTCTTTATTCTTTTTGAAGTTCTTGCTTGTGGGGCATTACAAAAAGATACATAATTACATGTGAGTATTACAAATTATTCATGGAAAAAAAAGAAAATAAATTGGAGGCATTTCAGAAAACAGAATGCCCACCAAATTAACTAATACACTAGGTGATGTGGTCTCCTCTGTATAGATCACAGAAATCCCCACAAGGTTTTACAACATGCTAAAATTAATGCTTGCACATTATATTATAGAAAACCAACTTAAATTCCCAACAGCAACTATTCCATGTGCAACTATGTCTGAATTGATTGGATTTCTGGACTAAATTTTATGGTTGAAAAGGTTGGAGCAATAGAAGCACTTTCTGAGAACAACATGGATGTCACTAGTGGTGAGTGGCTAGGGTAGAACTGCCCATCATCAAATATGTACTTATCACCAAAAAAGTACCTATCATCAAATATTTTCCTCATCGCTGAACCAAATTGAGCCATTTTTGTGTCATTGGATGCGTAAACTGGAGGGCTACAAATGTTCCTTGAGTGTCAGAAGTGAAGGAGCAAAGGAGAAAACACATGTTCCTCAAGTGTCAGAAGTGAAGGAGTGAAGGAGAAAACACATGATGAGGATGAGTGATAGTTTGCTTCAATTTTTTTGAAAAATGGCTCTAGACCTCTCTCTAGTTCCAGCCCCATATCTTCCTCATGTTTAGTACTTTATTTGAGTGATTGAAAACCTGATGGGTGTGCAAAACTAGGGCTTTACAAAACTTCTTTGTATTTCAGAGGCAAAGATGCACATGCCAATCTAAGATTTTAAGTTCAAATTCCTAATTTGTTTTAGTTCACTCATCACTGAACACTAAACCCCCCTTACACCAAACACTTCCCCCTTCATTTACTGAATTCAGCAATTGTTTTGGCGGTGCAAGGTGGAGGGCTACAAAAGGGCTACAAATCTTTTTGGAGGAAGAAGGTGGTAGGACTCGAGCTCCCTTGAGTTCTTAAGTGTTCGCTCACCAGCGGCCTACTATTTGGAGTTGTAAAAGTTTACAATTTTATTTACTTTTTCATTTTTGGTCTGTAATGTGGCCCCCCTCAATTGCTCACCATGTAACAGTCTTACTAGTGAGGATGGAAGCTTTATTATGTATACATTCTACAACGGCGGAACCGTCATGGACGTTTTTAAATTTGCGGAACGGTCACCGTCAACACAGAATGTTACATTCGTTCGATTTTCACAACTCACGATGAACACTAGTACATTGAGAAACTTCACACCATTTTGAGAAATGAAGATAAAGACGGCGGGGGTTGAGTAAAAGATCGAAACTTCGAAACTCTTGGGGTTTTAAAGTTTGAATTTCGAACTATTTGAAGATAGAGGGAAAAGACGACGGTTTGAGTAAAAGACAAAAGTGACGCCGTTTTATGGACAACGGTCAAAGAAGAAATTGCGAAAGATGCGGAGGATTTACGTAAAAGAAGCGCAGTGCAAGAGTGTGTGCGATTGCGGCTGGGAAGGATAAAGAGACGAAGGCGATGCCTCACAGCGCCATGGCCATTGTTTCTTCCCGGGGGCGTCTTCGTACACGCCTCGCTCGAAGCTCTTCTTCTTCTTCTTCGTCTTCTCTTCCATCTCTCTTGTGCGCAACTTGCCTGCATCTCTTAATACACTTATTTCCAATTTCTGCAAGGCATTTTTTGGTTGTCTATTGTCTGACTCTCTGTGTCATTGTTTCTTTGGGGAAATTTCGCGACCATGAGGGAGTGTATCTCTGTTCATATTGGTCAGGCCGGTATTCAGGTCGGCAATGCTTGCTGGGAGCTCTACTGCCTCGAGCATGGTATCCAGGTATGAACTGCTTTTGCATCAGTTGGCTTTCATTGTCGCGCTTTTTCTTGTTTCTGCGGTTTGATGTGCTTTTCCAATCGTGACACTTGTGCCTGTCCTCGGGTTGTTCGTTTTTTGCATCTTTGAAGTGTTCGTGTTTTAGGATCGTGCGGTAAGAAAAAGCGGTCTGGTTTATTGGATCGAGGCTGTGTTTTGCATTGCTGTTGTCTTACTGTCTGTTTCTGCGGAGTGCTTTTTTTTTCCTTCTTTTCTCCTTGTTTTTGCGTTTCTGTTTCTCTAATGTGTTGTGATGTTCTTGTTCTTATTGCAGCCTGATGGCCAAATGCCCAGCGATAAGGCGGTGGGAGGCGGTGATGATGCCTTCAATACCTTCTTCTCTGAGACCGGAGCTGGAAAGCATGTTCCTCGTGCTGTCTTTCTGGATCTAGAGCCGACTGTGATTGATGAAGTTCGCACAGGCGCTTATCGCCAGTTGTTCCATCCGGAGCAGCTCATCAATGGAAAGGAGGACGCTGCGAACAATTTCGCCCGTGGTCACTACACCAGTGAGTGACGATCTTTCAATCAAGTGCCGATCTGCCGATAGGGCGATCCAGTTCGTGGTGTATGCTTTTGTTGTAAAAGAGCTGTCGATCTCTTCTGCTTGCTGTGGTCACTGAAGGTTCTTTGGTTGGTTGCAGTTGGTAAGGAGATTGTTGATCTGTGTCTCGATCGCATCCGCAAGCTAGCAGATAACTGCACCGGTCTCCAGGGCTTCCTCGTCTTCAATGCCGTCGGCGGAGGAACTGGTTCCGGTCTGGGAAGCTTGCTGCTGGAGCGGCTCTCTGTGGACTACGGAAAGAAATCGAAGCTCGGTTTCACTGTCTATCCGTCTCCCCAGGTCTCCACCTCTGTCGTGGAGCCTTACAACAGCGTCTTGTCCACTCATTCACTTCTGGAGCATACTGATGTAGCTGTCCTCCTGGACAACGAGGCCATCTACGACATATGTCGTCGCTCCCTCGATATCGAGCGTCCTACTTACACCAACCTCAACAGGCTTGTCTCACAGGTGAACGATCCGCTTGATCTCTTCCATTATCCGCTCCACGGGATTTGTCTCCTTTTCTTCAGGTGTCTGAGCCCAGACCAAACTGCTCGTCTCACGATTGTTTCATGGGTCTGGCAGGTCATTTCTTCGCTGACAGCTTCTCTTCGCTTTGACGGAGCTCTCAACGTTGACGTGACAGAGTTCCAGACAAACTTGGTGCCATATCCAAGAATCCACTTCATGCTTTCATCCTACGCGCCTGTTATCTCTGCTGAAAAAGCTTACCATGAACAGCTATCTGTGGCAGAGATCACAAACTCTGCATTTGAGCCGTCTTCCATGATGGCCAAGTGCGATCCTCGCCATGGCAAGTACATGGCCTGCTGCTTGATGTACAGAGGAGACGTTGTCCCTAAGGATGTCAACGCTGCTGTTGCAACCATCAAGACCAAAAGGACGATCCAGTTCGTAGACTGGTGTCCTACCGGCTTCAAGTGCGGCATCAACTACCAACCTCCTACGGTAGTGCCAGGAGGCGATCTCGCCAAAGTGCAGAGAGCAGTGTGCATGATCTCGAACAGCACCAGTGTTGCCGAGGTCTTCTCAAGGATTGATCACAAGTTTGATCTCATGTACGCCAAGCGGGCCTTCGTGCACTGGTATGTGGGTGAGGGCATGGAGGAGGGAGAATTCTCAGAGGCTCGTGAAGATCTTGCCGCTTTGGAGAAGGACTATGAAGAAGTGGGTGCAGAGTCTGCAGAAGATGGTATTGAAGATGATGGTGAGGAGTACTGAAACACCATTTGCAATTGTTACTCTGTTTTTGTTATGGCAGTCAGACTATATGCAAAGAGAACCACATCTTGTATCTGGAGGTTGGAGAAGCTCATTTGAAAGTTTCTGAGCAGAAGATCTCCTCCTACTACCTGTGAACTAATTCTCGTATCTTACGACGGAACAGAAAATATAATTACAGTGCTTGGCACTTCATAGCTACCATGAGTTTTGCTTTTTTGGTGGATTGATCTTTCTATGAAATGGAAGAAGCTTCATTTTGAGTGAGACGAAATGATGAGTCATTACTGTTGCTGTCAAACCTTTCCTATCTGGTTTTGAAGAAGCATGAAGTGTGGTGAAGAAGCATGAAGTGAACAACAACAACCATCTGATGGGTGTCTTGCCAATTCAATTAACCGTGCACCAATCTCATCTTTCACAGTAAAAAGCCTATTCAAAACCATGCACCAAGCGAATCTTCCAATGTAGCATACAAAAACCAAGAAACTCCTGTGAGTATAGATGAAGCACATTATGCAACTCACTTGCTTTCTCTACATGTATCTGACAATGCCCATAACAATTGAGTGGTACTTTGCATACTTATCAAATTAACAAATAGATCAAACATAAATAAGCATTTTCCCAGCAAAGGGAACAAGAGAAGAAAAAAGAAATCCCAAGAGGAGAAAACACGAAACCTCAGATGTAAACCCAGCACCAGTAGCATGTGGAAGGACACCGAGCCTAGAAAAGGCGTCTCCTGCTGTCAGAACTGCTTAATGCAAGATACTGATGCCCAGAACTCTCTGAAGAGCCATAAGTACAAAATGCCTAGTGATACCGCTTCCTAATTGCTAACAATAGCCATCTGGGAGTACCATCATGGATTTGCCAACAAACTGCCTAATAATTAAATAAAACTTATCTCTGAACTTCTGGACTAAGAACTTTAATTCTGAAGTTTTCGTCATGTAAGGAAAACACGTTTCGTACAAAACGTTTCGACGAACACGGTTCGTATACATGAGACAGGCTAGTGTGTGTCTAGAATGTAGTTTTTTCTGCATGGGAAGTGTGTATCAAAGTTCTGTCCACTGTGCTTCTGGTCCACAATGAATGGACAAAGAAAACTGGAGACACCGTCTCCAAAGAAAATAATTCTAGAGCGAAATTCAGCAACTACCTTACATAAAAACAAGGGAATTGCAGTTTATGAATAAAAAAATAAGCTCAATCCTAAATCTCTGTTCAGTAAAAGCAGGAGAGTAGCAAGGAAAAAGTTTGTAAGACTGATTTATTGTAATTCAAATCTTGATGCAGTTTTGTGACATACTCTGCAATTGCAATGTCATTTTTCTTAATTATATAAATCATTGGTATGAACATGTAATTTGATTTTTAAGCTTATGATATGAAAAATTACATCTTTTAAATAATATGATTGAATTTGAATTTTCAAAAATTATGTTTATTTCTTTTCCAGGAAAATAATTTTCAAGTGAAAAATATTTCACTCAATAAATTTTAGACATTAAAAAAGTGTTTGTATCTTTTCAACTTTTGCATGTTAATATTGTCATAGTATATGAAATTGATGTAAAACCAGGTTTGAAAACAATATTCACCAATAAATTTCAAAACATATTGTTGTTTATGTTAATCATATTAAATTAATTAATTTTTTAATTAACATAAATTCAAAGTTTTCAAAATCTTGTTTTCAAGTGAACTTAAATTTGGCAAAAAACAAAAAAATTTATTTCCAAAAATCAGTCTTACAATGTGGAAAAGATACAACTTTCCTTTCACCCTAAAGAAAGTTTATTAATAATATGGAAAAAAATTTAAAAATGCTTCAATAAAAAGAGCAATCCTTTAGTTAAACAATAGTGATTTGATTCAAAGTTTAGGTCATTTAGAGGTTTTGGTTCCTTTTAAAAAGAACCCACACCTTAGGAAGAGGTTGAAACCCTAATTTAAAACAAATAATTAACTTAAATAAGGTTAATTAGGGTGTAAACCTCTTCCCTAATGTGTGGTTCAATTTAAAATTAATGATTTCATCACTTTCACACTAAGATTGGTTGAAGGTATCATTAAACTTGTAATGTGTCATGCTAAAGCATTTCAAGTGCTAAGGTGGTGTGAAACCATGTAACAAGAATGAAACCTAGCATCTTGCACCAGGTAGGAAACTGATTTAAACTATTACTAAATGAATGTGTAAAAGTTACAACTTGTGTTGATGGCATTATTGCCACATTCAAGGCATGATTTGGTTATTTCAAACTTGTACATGAGTGCATTCTTATGAAATATATGTGCACTTGTATCAAAGTATAAGAAAATACATTCATAATTGGGGTACACACAAATAATGTTTAGCTTCAAAATCATGTTAAACTTTAATTTTGATTGATTGTTGTGATTAATATAATTTAAAAATTATATCATTTTTATTGTTTCATTAGATAGAATTGTACATTAGGATTGATATGGTAAAAAATAATGATAATTTTGATGTTTAAAAATGTTTTAAAACATGATTAAAAATCTTGTTCACTTGTGCAATTTTATTGACATCTAAAAATAAAAATAAAAAATAATTTTTTTATTTCATATTTAAACCACAAATAAAATAAAATATGTTTTACATGATGACATAAAAATTTAGTATTATATAACATCAAATTTTGTGGAATTAAATTTATAATTAACTTTTAAAATAAAAAGGTTACATTAATAAGGACAACCATGTTATTATTTTTAATAATTAATTTACAATTCAAAGGTTTAGAAAGAAATTGGGGAGATGTGAATGAAAAAAAAGGACATTATTTTAATAAAATTTTGTCACTTCAAATAAGAAATTACCTATATTATAATAATTTGTTCATCTTTTTTTTATTAACCATTTTTGCACTTGTTGATTGAAACATTAAACATCTATATCCACCTTTGATTGTTAAAATTTTTAGAACATTCATTTTGCCTCAAAAACACATTAGCATAGAATAAGACTATATGTTTTTTCTTGCAATAGTTCAATTGTGAATGTACCAAAGAGTTTCAAAATAATTATTGTCTTTGCAAGTGAAAAGGCAAATAATGGATAGCCAATTTATATCTTGATGTTCAAATCACCTTAGTTGAATGATGACTTGATTGAAATGATGCTTATTAAATAACCAAAATGTTTATTTAAGCAAGCAAGGATTGCAAATTATTTAAGAGGGGTTCTATGAATTAGAAAAAGCCCCTACCACGATTGTTAACCAAATTTTCAAGTGTTTATATATTAACTGGTTGTTGCCAATTGGTAATTGGTGAAGCAATATAACTTTTAAACTTAGTATAGTTATTATTGGGTAACAAAATCTTAAGTGAATTAGTTTGTTGAAATAATTAGTACTAGGTGTTAGAGTAATCAGGGTTAGGTTAATTGGTAACTAACTTGTATAGTAACTAGTTGTTGACAATAACATGTTAGTTTAAACTTGCGATCAATAATTGTTATAATTTAAACTCAAATTTTATTGGCTAATCATTGTTTAATTTAAAACAATGCTATGTTTGGTATAAATAGAAGGATGTGAGAATTGACAAAAAAGATCTTTTTGGAACTTTTTGAAAACTTTTGATCTTTTGGAATTTTTTTTTTATTGGAGATTATTTTTTGCTTGGTTTATGAATAAGCTCACTTAGAACTTAGATATCTTCATTTCTTCAATTTACTATGAAAAATTAAATTTATTTTTGCTTTTGCATTTGAAAAAATAAAATTATACCTGATTTTCTATAACTATTGATCTGCAGCAACTGGTTGATTATCTTAAAGCAGAATTAGACAGCTTTAAAAATAAGAAATCTTAAACTTAAAAAAAAAATAGAAAAAACCCTTAACAAGGATCCACAAGCTTGGTATATTAAAATCAATGATTGCTTTCAAAATGAAGGATTAATGTAAAACTTGAGAATTTTTTTTGATGTTTACTATTTCAAGAAAGGCTTAGGATAATGTTGGTAAGTTATTTTTTTGGTGAATGATGTTTATTTCAATAGCAAGTACACTTAAAAAATTCCATTGGATTTAGATTGGAATTGGTTTTGAAACAATTGCCTTAAAAGCCTACCTACTAACTTACCTACTTACTACATTGATTTAAGATTTATCTCATATGCATCATGATTTTTTTTTTTTTTGCAATATAAATAAATTCGTATTTTATCTTTTAGAGTTACTTTTAAAGATTTAAAAAAAAAAAAGCTTTGAAAGGAAACACTTCAATTATTTACAAACTTGTACAATCTATGCTTGACCATCCATCAAATGTAACAAAATAGGCCCAATGATGTGTTGAATTTTTGCTATTTTGTGCAAGTTTTAATAAAAGAAAAAAAAATGGAAAACCATGTTTTCTGACAGGAGGATGTGTTTTTGAGCAAAAAGTCACCACTTTTGCAAAATATTTCTATAGAAAACCTCAATGTGCTGTGTAAATTCTAATTTATGCAGTAAACCACCAATTTTAGTTTTTGAGAGTAGAGCTGTTTTTTGGTATTTCATATGAATTCACAGTTGCATATTATATCCAGGTCCATAATGAGAAACACTTGATGTTATATTGTGCAAAAATTGAAGATCTTTCAATCTCAAAACCATGACAATCATAGACATATATAGTGTTGAAATCAGGCCAGGGAAAAAAATTAAAAATTCATATAAGCTCCTCAGTTCTCATTAAAGAAAAGGTCCTGAAATTATAATGCAATGTTCAAGCAAGCTCATCTCAAGAGGAAGCAAATTTCAACACAATCAACCTAATCAAGAACAGTCTGTAGAGGAGTCTAGAAAGCACGAAGCCAAAGGTCCGATAAAAGATCGATGGCTGAAACCAGCATAAGGGAGACAAAAAGGGAAGGCCAAAGAAAGGCCAAAAGACGCACAGCCCGCAGGAACCCAAAAAAAAAAGGGAAGAGAGCTAGAAATCATAACATCATGTGCTCATGCAAATTACTTGGTGATATATATCCCTGCTAATTTGACCGCCAGCCCACATCGAGCTACTTTCAGCACAGTACACATATGCAGGTTGCAAGTTTGCTCAAAGCAACATGGAAATAGCAAAGCACCACAGCTGCATTGAACCCAAGCTGGAGAGGAATAGTTACCAAAATGCAGCTTTAAAGCCTGAATTGAAAGAGTTACAATGCACACCCAAGTGAAAATTTGGCTCAGATTTCAGAGCAAACTAAATTTTCCAAACAAAAATGCACACATGTGCCTGGTAACTACAAGTCTAGCTTATGAAATTGCAGTCTATTCAAATCTGATGATTATACTAATTAGAGCTCTGGGTCAACAGTAATTATCATCTAGATGAGAAAATTAAACTGCAGTAATCAGACACCAAGTTGATCAAATTGCTCTTAACTCATATGCGCTAGATCAACATGAACTCAAATGAACTCAATGCAGCAAGCTCTCGATGATCAGTACATTTTACCATCCAGTTCTAGGTCAGCCCATTACACCTTCATGCAGGATTCTGCAGGTCCAGCCACTATTTCCATGGATCCTAATTCTGCAAAAAAAAGGGAATCAATTATTAGAGTAACAAGTGTATTAAGAAACATTAACTCTGAAGTTTGCTCAACTGAATATATCAGAATCCGAATTTTGTGTTAAGAAGCATAATGAATATTCTAGCTGAAGTTTGCACACTTCTTCTTCATGTTGAAAGCTCTACAGACTCAAAGAATGATTTTTATTTACAATTGCATGTAATAATTATGCTTCATAGGCCATGCAAATGACAGACACATGCAGCACAAATGAGATATGACCAGAATTTACTATTTATTAGAGTTTGCAACCATCATAGTATAGCAAGAATAACTCTCAAAAGCATCCAGAAATCTCCATACTCACAATTAAATTAAGAAAGCCACTAGAACAACATAAATAAAAACTTCTGTTGTAAGTCAAAGAAAGACTTTGGGCCTAGATAAGAACTTTCATAACTGGAGAAAAAGAAAAAAACCAACACAAGGGGAACAAACTAGAAAGAAAAAAGCTCCACTTTTCATGAGGTGCACGCCCTACAATATTGGGTATATCGGCTTTACGAGGTTGTGATGTATGTTCTAGATCATCTGTGTGAAATAAGACGTTCCTGGGTATTGTGAGCCTGAGTAGGTTTGCTGATGAGGTGAATTCCAAACTACATCCTCTTGTAATTGCTCGGTTGCACTACTTATAATTCCAATAGTGCGATCAGCAGCTAATTCTGCTCCCAGCTTTGCAGTAGGCAGCTGCCCATAACTCAAGCGGCTACTTGAAGCTGCAGCCGCAAACGCCGCCATATTATTGCTGTTTTCATCATCACCTAATTCCAACTCAGTTTTCAGCTTCTGCTCGTACTCCGCGTAGTGCCGCACGGACTGGTTGTCAATATTGCCGCCCTGCAACTCGTGAATGGCGAGACCGCCGCGTGCGGTAGTAGCCGTGTTCGTGCCCAGCGTTGGCAGACTTATGATCCGGGCGCGGCCTATCGTCGTCTGATGATCATCGGGCAAGTCTGGTTGCGATGCAGCTGGAAAGAAACCGGACGTGCTTGCCCCGCCGGCGCTGGTACTTCCCAGTTCCTTGCTGATGTATGAACGGCGAGAGACACAAAAAAGAAACCAAAAAAATAATAATCAGATTCCTGGTGACCGATGATGTGCGATACATTGGAGTAATCCCTGATCACATACTCTAGTAAAAGCAATTCGCCATACTCAAGAACTGCTGCTACCTGGACTGCATCTGGGCAAGTAAAATAGACTGATCATGGTCCATGTACTGTTGAAGAATAGCAGCAGCTGGTTGATCACGCTCTCGCATGATATTCCAATGTAAAAACGAGCTGGGAGCTGCAGCTTGTGTGCCTGCCATTGCTCCTTCTCCATGCTGCATGCCCATCAGCCGCATATTTGTCCCCTGCATGAACTCGCGCTAATCGCAGCACGCTCGTTAGCTTATCTACATCTGCTATAGATCATTGCAGGAGTACTCGCATGTCATGCACGCTGTCAATTACTAGAGGGATAAAAGGTGACGACCAAGAGTGGGGGACAGAAGATGTAAAGAAGAAGAATGCCATGTCTGGGGAATCAATTATCACAGCGAGTTTTCGTACAACTTCCTGTGCACCTGCAATGTGGGAAAGCTCTTAGTTATACCTTTTAGAAATCCTTCTTAGAACCAATGTCAAAGGGAAAATTGTGTGTCACCTGTCTTTGTATGCCGCTGGCAGATTGACCATATAAGGCGCTGTTCATGACATAGCTCTGCTCAACCCCGAGGAACCCCATGAGACACAATAATGCTTGCTCTTTCAGACAGCTTCATGACAAGACATGTGACTCTCATGTGAGGCGTACTCGAGCTTGAGAATTTGAACACAAAAGCATGAGTAGAAACGAGTAAGCTAAACTACAGCTAGTAGTACTTGAAGATGTATATCGTACCTTACGTTCATGAACTCTTTCAAGAGCCTGTTCTAGTTCTGTTTCCATGTCTTCCAGTTGCTGGACCGATGTTACACGTTGAAGCATTTGTTCATCTGCAAGAATTAATCTGCAGGCACATATAGAAATCATCCCCACTCCCTTCATTTCCTACACTTGCATTGTGTATGCATTGACCTTTCGTAGACTCCAACTTCAGCAGCTTAGTTAATGCTAAAGCAACAAACGACAGAGTTGATGTCCAATGCCGGACATGATCCAAGAGACGATTCAGGTAGATTTGAATGGCACAGTAGTGTGTTGTCAGGGATCAGTACTAATTGCACAGAAGCAAGGAGGTACCGCGACCTTCACGAAGAATTTCCTTACCTTGCTTGTTGTTCCAGCAGTTCTTTCTCTTGTGTTAGCTTCTTCATCTCTTCTTGCAATATCGCAATATCATAATTCTCACTGCAAGAGTTCACATTCCGCACACATATGATTTGCCGAGCCTATCATATAATATTAAAACGTTAATTAGCGTTATAATCTCAGGCTGTTGGAGAAATATTCCTGGCAATACCAGACGTAGCCAGCTGCAGAAGTGATTGTAATTAAGATAAACATCAGAAGATCAATCTTCAAGAGGAGATGGACAGAATTTTGAGATGCAAGTGCGGCAGCTCACGATGCAGCCTTATAACTGATATTATATCTAGGCGTCGGCTCATCACCTTGATCCGGAAGCCACCTGATAGCTGAACACCCGGTCCCCCTCTCCTGCTGCAAGCTTCTTCACGGTCTTGTGCAAATGCTGTCCAAGCAAGGTTGCATCCGTTATATATTTCACATGAGGATTGAATGCGAGCAGCTAAGTAATTATTACTAGATTTCTTGGTGTTCTCATTATAACACCTGATCAGCTTCATCGTGCATCCGTTGAGATTGCATATGTCATAGCTACATGGTTAGTAACACCAGAAGGTTATTTCCAAAGCTTACCTCCAGATTCTCGCTCTTTCTGCAGGTTGATGTCGTGTTGGTTGAGGATGTAGAAATGGCGAGAATCATGCATGCACACATACAATATGCCCAAGATTGATCAGTATCCATGACGGACTACAGTCTGGGTTTTTGATGATGTAAGACAAACTTGTCAAAAACCTGCTGAATTCTGTGAAGCAGTGGTCGTGCAGAAAGCGCTCAATGCAGGAGCTTGTCAAGACTTTTGACAAACACTGTATAGAGATACCCACAAGGAAAAAGTTCTCGAGAGCGTAATGAGCATCTCAATGAATTGGTATCAAAGGCATGTCGAGAGGAGAGCGGCAGGACTACAGCTAGTAGAACGTTGTAATTGAAGTCATGAGAACAGTTGGCCATCTGATGATCTGCCGTATGACCCGCGCGCTACAACCTCGCTGAAAATGAACTAAGCGCTTAAGGCCGAATACATTTAATTTCACTAGCTGGAGCTCAAGAAGGAGAAGAAGAGCTCCGAATCAGCTCGAACAATAGAAGAATAATATCATGGCCACAAGTACCTTTTGTTCCGCTCGTGCAACGGCAGATTGGCGAAACGAGTGATAACATCTTCCATACTGCTCCCCGCGGCATCCCCCCCACCCGAGAATTCAACGACAATATTATGATCATTGACAGGACCACTCTTCCATCTTCTTCATCAAACCCTTAAGCTCTTCTTCAACCTGTTCATCCCTATCCACGAGAGAGAACCTTTTCTTGTACTAGAATCTGAAGCTGTACTGTACAGCAGGATCACCATGTAAGGTTGTTGCAACAGATACCTCAGTACCAAAAAAGCGGACACGACCGAGCACAATATTGTGTTGAAATCCACAAGTGAACTTTCAGGCGGAAGCAGCGAACCTACAATTACAATACTGCGTGAGCTTCCCGGACGGTGAGAACATGATGAGACCAATGTCGATGCCGCAAAGCACCGAGAGCTCGTATGCCTTCTTGATTAACCCATTGCGTCGCTTGGAGTATGTCACCTGCCTGTTGGTCAAATTCTCAATCTTCTTGATCTCGAGCTTCACCCTTCCCATGGCTGGACCAGGACGTTCCTGCACATCGGCTAGACTGAAGTCAACTTCTTGTCTTCGACTCGCCGCCTTCTTCTATCTATATTTTTTTGAACATATGGATGCAGCTCTATGTATACAATCACAGGAAATACAGCGGAGCATGAGACATAGCAAAAATCATGAGAATTAAATTGATGGAGATCGCGCCGACCCACTGTGGTGGTAGTCTGCAAACCAAGAAATACCTTGATGGATCTTGGTTGTTCAAGAGTATATCGACGCCCTGGTCAAATCATGGTCTTATCGTGAGGGATGTCAACAACGCATATATTCTCTGGGCGCCGGCGTCTCTCTATGCCAGTAGCCTAGCTAGCATCGTCGTCTATCGTCTGAGGAAATTGTTTGATCAATATTAAGCTATTGCATCCCATCTGATTCTACTGAGATGGAAAACACTCAACATATTAATTCTGGTTTCAAGAAACCAACTGATAAAAACATCTACAAGCTTCCACTAAAGAAACTGTGCAATTCCTCAATCCGCGAGCTTGAACACACAATATTATACATTCGACAGAAAAGACGAGACGAGTAAGCCGCGTGTTTAGGGATGCAATCGAGGTCCGTGTCACGTGAAGACTATCCCAACTGATCTTTCCCACAGCGGACTCCACAATTTCCTTGCGGCCAAATGCTATGGTTTCAAGTTTCAGCCTTTCATGATGTGGACCACATCATGAGTTGGGTGAAACTTTGCTTCAGAGGCCTGTCAGTTTCGTGACAAACTCCTGGAGATGTGTGAAACTGGGACAACCACCACAAAATGTAGAAGTCTAGAGGTGTATCAGCTTCTAGTGACGTCAAGTCTCTATGCTCTGTGAGATCCAATGCAGTGGTATAATTTCCGCCAGGTCCGACAGCAGGCCCTGCACGAACCTGACAATGATTCCCTGATGTCAAAGTGTATATGACTTTGAAGAAATCACGGACTTGCTGATCAGGTCATCAACATCTATGCTGGCTAGAAACAGCCTCGACCTCGGTGAACAACGTTATTGCAAAGCGGCTGGAGCAAATTTGTGTTTAAAACCCACATATTACTTACAATCCCTGGCCACGGGCCTTGAAGAGCTTATGCTTTACTCTGCGAGCTGCTGAGAGGAGAAGCATATCATCATCCATCATAGGTACACCAAAAGATGTAGTAAGTCTCTCGAAAATGTACCAAAACATTTTCTAGAATCCGCGATTTATAATGTTCTAAGCCAGCTTTCATTAAAACTTCTAAGTGACATAGGTAGTCCTCAAGCCACACAAAAGGTTAATATGGTCAATCTCGTTCAGGTGCAACGAACCAAAGCTGCTGTATGACACTGGTCGCCACCACCAACGCCGCTGCGCTCCGCTCCTCACCTGCACCACCACCACCACATCCACGAATATCGTCGACCACGGCGGCCACTCTATACTAGTCCGATATAATATGTTCCCTGGCCTGCACGTCGTCTTCGTCGTTGGACAAACATCAGTTCATCAACGCTTATCAAACGCTGCAGCAAGGCGAGACACGGAGGTATCCAAGCCCGGCCTGCCGGGTATAAGTACCAAAGAAGTGTTCAGCGAGCTCTCACCGAGTCGTCGACACGAGAGACTAGTTATGCATCCTCCCATCGTTACCTCTACCACTTAATACAGAGCTCTCCAGCGTTCCTCTCATTTAAGCTGAAAAATTTGTGGGAAGCACCAGCTACAAAACCGAGATGGTCGAGGATCTTTAGGAAGGACGCTTGTGCACATCTGGAAGGAGGAAGAAGAAGGAGAAGAAGACGAATGGAATGACAGCCAAGCTTTTGCGCTAGCGACGAAGTAGCAAGCCAAATCCTGTTGGAAGTAACTTAGTCAATTTCAAACCCACATTTTGAGCTGCTTTTTGGCCTTTCACCACTGGTGCTTCCACAATGGGACTTTTCTCATATTTCACCAGGCTTCCCACAACGGGGACTTTTGTCACCTAATTGTTTTTCACCCGGCTTCTTCTTGCACAGAGATATCCGCATAAGTAAGGAAAGCTTGTTTGGTCCTAAAAGGGGTGAGATTTCTTTTAAAAAAAAACAGTGTTTTTTTTCTTCCAAAAACACAGATCTCGATTGTGGTTCCAAATATAAAACGAACTATGGACCCAATTCTGGGTCCAATTATTTTAAAAAATAATTCAATGCAATTTTGATTTTGAAAATCAGACCTGATTCTTGATCCAAATTTAATATTTTCCATTTCCAATATAGGTTTAGGGTTTAGGGTTTAGGGTCCTCATGCAAGAAGGTGAAGGTACCCCACTAGGCACGTTCACCTTGGCATTCACAATTGGAGACAATTGATTAAAAATCAAGTGAATGACAATATTTTTCAACTGTGTGTCTAGAACACAACAGGCCCCAGACTTTGCTTGATTTTTACTTCCTTCATTGGAAGGGCCAAATCCATATTCTACAATATCACATGCTGTCAACTTCAAAGTTCAACATCAACAATGAAGAACATACTTGTACCTAAGTTTTTCCTCACAAAATGGCCATGTTACTTAAATGAGGTAGTATCAAAATATTCGACCACCAACCAAACCGGTAGGTTTTATCAACCCGAATATTTGTGAAGGAAATGCTACACCAATAAGGTTATATGTTAGGTATCAGCACTATCTAATACCAGACTGGTTTGATACATGGTCATTACTGAGATCATGCTGACACAAGGCTGGTATTGTCAAAGGTTATACAAATTTGTCAAGTGTTGGGTGGTTTTTTGATTTGGTCAATAAATCACCAGTTCTCAATATTTGAAAAAACTCATAATTAAAGAACCACTGGTTCCAGTTATTTCAAAAACCTGAATGAAAATATATTGGAACCAAATGTTTGATTTATTAGAACCATGATTATGAACCACCCGCATACCACCCTAATACCTCGAGGGAGGGAGTTTGGTGCAGTTTTGAATAACGGTCTAGCCCTGGTAAGCTGCTTGCTCACTCATAAGTGCAATATATAATTTTTGGGTGTGAAAGATCTTTTGTAAAAAGTATGATGTGGAACAATTTTATTTATTTTTTGTTAGAGCTTAGTCTCTTAAATGTGAAGAATCAATTGTCTTTGCAATTTGGGGGAGAATATCTAGTTGAAGCATTTGATTTTACACTTATGTTTTCAAATTGTCTCCCCATCCAAAAATTAGTTTTCTAAAAAATATATATTATCAAATTTGGTGGAGACAACAAAAAAATAGTATATTTTGTCAAAATTGGCAAATTGTATTTATGCAATATCAAGTTCTAATTTATGGATGTCTATGGAGGTTCATGATATATTTGTCCTTATCATTAACTTCTTAGGATTTGGTTTGTAGCCTAAATATGTGAATGCTGATTTGTTTGAAAAGATAAAGACAATTGGTCAAGCTTCAGCTAACAATTTGACAAAATTATTTGATCAATTAGTAAATTTTTTTTTAAGGTGTACTACCCAAGATGAAAAGGGCATAATTCTTACTAAAATGTTTTTTTAAAAATTGTTTTGAACCCCATCAAACTAATGAATCAAAAAGTGTCAAATATTTCATAAATATCATATTCTAAACCATTGTAATTTTAGATTCCACCATAATCATCCATAAATGTGTCTTTATATGATAAAAAAAGACTAAATTAAATTTTTTTTAAAAAATGATGCAATGTCGTGGTACACCTTAAAAAAATTGAATCCCAATATGAAATAAGAATTCAAAGAAAAATCATTACCTATGTCAAAAATGAAGAGTCAATTTTGAATACCATGATAATTGTCCTAAAATTTATTGGGAAATGTGGAGCTTTAAGTTTGGACGAAAGTTTTCAGAATGTTTGTTTTGGTTATGTTTTGTAAAAAAACATGTTAATATGTTACAATTAATGAAAAAGTTATAAAATTTTGAGATATGTTTCAATCAAATTTACACAATTAGGTTTACATAAACGTATAACTTGGCCTTAAAATTTGGGAAAAGCAAAGATGAATGGAACAACACTTATGAAAATTCTCATTTTCAACCCCAAAAGTTGAATAGTCTATTGAAAACAAAATAAATTTCTAGTATTTTATTACTTGATTATTTTTGTATTTTAATCTTCTTTGAATTGTACTAGTTGAAAACATTAACATTGTAATTGTAATTTTAATTGTAGGTTTATTATCAAAATCATTATGTTCCAAGAGACTTTGCAATTCAAGGATATCATTATGCTTGTTACAACAAACATAATATTGTCAAAATCATTGAAAGAATGTCACCTCTTCTTACTTCGGACATTTAAAAAATAATTATAGATTTTCTTTCCTATTGTAAATGCTTATGTCTTGAACCAATCTAATAACCACAAGTTACTTTATGATGCATTGTAAACTATTATTACTATGTGCTTAAAATTTAGGGAAGAAAATGACAAACTCACCAACCCAAGTCAATTTGATTAATGATGGTTTTGGGATTGAATTCACTTTGTTTGATTCCAACATTAAAAAAAAATTGTGGTGTTCTGGAATTTATCTTTCTTTTTAAAAAATATGAAAAAAAAAGCTCACAATATGTTGTTTTTGATGTTAGACCCTAAGTTTAAAAGTTTTTTTAGTAGACTGTCAGCACAATTAAGCTTGCAAAAGAACTTGTCATTAAAAAGCTATTGATTTTCAAACATTACGAAGTGGATCCCAAGGAAATCAAATGTTTTTTTTCAATGGTGAGAAAAATATAAAACCATGTTTTCTATTGTTGATTTTTTAACTTGCCAAATCCTAAGCATTATAGGATCACAAATTGAGAGTGAGATGATTTTTTTTCAGTGGGCATACTTATAAACCTAAGGACATGCCATTTGGCTTCATAAAAGAGGGCTAGTTGAAGTGAGAACAGGTGTGTGTCCAGAAGCAATATGATTAAAATAGAGCTACAGTCATACACTGCACCTGTAATGATCCTTCTCAATGAACTCCACTGCATACATGTTGCTCTGGATTCCACTCATTTAGTTATTGACACCCAGCAAATTTTCCAGCTAAGTTAACCCTTACACTTCACTGGACTGAAAAAGTCCCAATTCAAAAGAAGAACCAGCCACAACTAACCAGGCCAAAAGTCGTGTAAACGATAGGAATTTTTATAATCTGACTGGGTAGAGATCTAGGGCACTTCAACCTGAATCTTTTGGTTTAAAAAAGATGAGATTTGGTTTGAGGATTGAAAAATACCCACCATTGAAAGCTTGATCTGTACTAGTTTCAGGCGACATTCAAATTTTCAATTCTTTGGAGAAATTTTACCAAGCCAGCATCCTTCATTGATGGTGAAAATTTTACGGTGTCAAGGTTCCCCAACCTTTGACGACTTCTTTCTCTTATGGAATCTAGGTACACCAATAAACACCTCCTTCAACTAAAGTCCAAGCAATAATGCCATGCTTTGGGTGCAAGATATTGTGGGCCATTTTCTTCCTACCACAAAGTAAACCACAAAGTAAACAGTTGACTCTTGGACACGGAAAAGAAAACCGCATGGCAAATGCACTTTAGATTTGATAAGGGATCTTTCCAGGTATGTAGGCACTTAATAGGGCATTGACAATTGTGAAAGAGAGGACATATGCACTGTTCCAAAAATAAGAGCTTTTCTCCGAAACGGGGAAAATGTGTCCTTAGATTCGTCATAAAATATTAGTGGAAAAACTGCATATTTTCTTAGATATTCAAGAGGAATGAAACAACAACTCATAACAAGTTGACCTGATGACTGCATCAATTATTATCGCTTCTGTTGCAGGCTAGCTCCAAAGGTTAGTAGCATGTGTCACGTAGGGGGAGCTTGGAAACTGGGGTATGGAGTATGGATCTTTGTCACAGGATGCAGCGTGGCATTTATGGAGCTAGTTTCAAAATTGTTGATTGAGCTAAGTAGCCAAATTCTTCACATATTTCCAAGTCATATCACAGATGTCAGAGTAACCAATTCTCTCTCTCTCATTGCAAAGAACCAACAATCACCCAAATAATGATCAATAATACCATTCTGCTATCAGTGATCACTCTAACTTCACAACTTGTTGCATGATTTTGTTGCAATGAACAAGAGGGTTGTTTCAACCAATGGTGTCCAATTCTAGTTTTGGAAGAGAACCTTTGGTCCTAGTTTATTTTGGGTTACTTTTAAAATTTTGATCCAACCTTTGGCTTTTGGTTCTTTACAATTTTGATGGAGCCAAGTTTGATTCAGCTGTTCACATTCCTAAACTTTTGGTTTTTAGTTCTTCAAAACAAATCAAAACCAAATCTAGTTTGGAATTGAGTTCAATTTTACTTACTACAATGTATAGCATTTGCCATAACTTAATGTCAAATTCTAATTTTAATGTAATATGTTATGTTACAATAAACATCACATATTGTACATCGTAATGGATGAAACCACAAAAGTGTACCTCACATAGGTGTCATGAGTTACAACATTTTGTGTGAGAAAAACCATATTTTCTTGTACACTATCAAATAACAATATGTTTGAGATTGACCTTTCTCTCAAGAAGGGCAACTGTTCTTGACTCTTGAGGTAGGTGAAAAGAAAGGTATACAAAAGAATCATCCTATAGCTTATATGGATTCTAGTAATGCGATTTGGTTATGATGTTATGGTCATTGACTTTAGCACACATTTTGTTTTTTTCGCTTTATTGAGTCAATGGGCATAATTATATTGAAGAAAAGTTGTTACTTTACACCTTATGAAGGTGAATTTTAGATTGTGCCACCGTTTGCCATTACCACAAGAATCCCTTGTATTGTATTGTGTGTGCATAAAGGTATGTTTTTTTTTTCTTTCCTAATTTCCTCTCAAGACGATGTTAATGTCAGGTGCTCATGTTTGCACAACTAATTGTTTTTTTTTTTCACTTGCCAATGTGTCATTTCTTACACACATCTCATGCAAATTCTGATTTACCTCGCCTTGCTTACATCACGAGGGTAAATGCTGCTTATGTACCTACTACCAATACCTTTAAAGACAGGGCAAATTTTGGTCATTTACTTTGACCCTCATTTGGATAGGGTAAATTTGCAAAACCTATATACCCTTTACCTCTACTGAAAAACTTTCAAAGCATGTAAGGCTTTATTCAGCTGATTATATTCAATAGGTGTACTAACTGACCCATGGGAGTTCAAACTCATTAGCTTTCATCTTTGAATTTTAGTGCATCTTGAATGGATTTGTTCTGGATCCACTGAAGATTTAGTAAAGGTAGAATGTCAGCTCTGGATGATGGGAGATTTCCATTGCACACATTCTTGGTGTGTTTGACATATACAAAAGATGTGTATAATAAAAAAGAAAAAAATCAAATCTAAAGAGTCCAATGGAAGTTACCAGTTCAAAAGGAGAGTTGGTAGAGGAAAAGAGGAGATTTTGATTTTCAGCTCACTGGAAATCTCTTTTGGAAAAGGAAGGAAGTCCAATCATGGCAGTCTTTTGTTTACTAGTCCAAATGTTCACAGTTCACACCAGTGTTAGGCGGTTCTCACTCTTTTGTGAGAACCGTTCGATTGCGGTTCTCTCATGATGTTAGGAGAACCTTATTGGTTCTCTAATATAGAATTTTTTGGGGCTGGTGAGAACCGATCAGGTTATCAAATTTTTTTCAAACTCACTCGGTTCTCAGATAAGTCAGTTCTCATATATACTACAACAACAACCAGTTTTCAGATCCGATTTTCACAACCTGATTATTAAAAGTTTCTTTAATTAAAATCAGTTTTATTAATTAAATAATTAATAATTTTTATCCCTCATAGACAATTGACCCAAGTTCATGAAGACTATGCTTGTTGCCAAATGGTATGTGCAATGTTTAGCTTAAAGGTCATTCATAGATGTAGATAGCATCACTTATAATGATGTAAATACCAAGTTTTGTTCAAATTACAATTGGTCTAATTGTTAAGTAAGCTTATGTGGTAAGTTATCAACATTACTATCAACTTATGGTAACCTGGGGATATTCCAATATTGCATTTAATTGGTATATCTTTGAAATTTGAAGATTTTCACATTTATCACCAATGGTAAGTTATCACCACAAACTCCAAGGAAGTAACATACCAACTCTCAAACCTAAGCTCCCAATCTTTGGCACCAAAACACCTTCAACAACAAACTTGAGTTTCAAGTCTCTTCTTCAAACATGTCTTTCAAGAGCCTCTCATGTTTCAAAAGATCCTTTAGTCAAATCTCGCTATAGAACAAAACAAAAATAAAGTGCAAACATTTAATCCTTTTATATGTTTGGCTACTACACAATGAAATTCGAGGATTTATTTGTTTATTTCCCTCACTTCTGGTGATTGAAAACCTCCAAAATTGCTTTTTTTTTTAAAATATTCGGATTTTGGCAACATATCATCGACAAAAAAAAGAGGCTAGTATGGTGTGCTTTGTAGAAGCAATATTAGCATGAGTAGAAAAATGGTGGCAACCATGTTTAAAAAAAGAATCTACATGCAACCAATGAGATGACTAAACATACACCCAAAAGAGTTCATCTTTTATCCTTTCGAAGGGGGGGAAGGTGTGAGGATAGGATTTTTTAAATTCTTGTGTTCTCATCATGTTCCTAGTTTGTTCCCTTATGTTCCCATGATGTTCCCCAAGGGTGTTCCCAATAGCACCTCGATTTATCCCATGTCCTTTACTTCAAATGGAAGAAGATGTTACCATGGTGGAGGCAAATGGACTAATGGAAGTCATGGAAGCATCTTGTGCAAAAAAGGTGATTCAATCCTTTTTGAGCTTTGCTTCTAGTAGGCCTTTATCACAATCATTAAAATTTGGTGATTCGAAAGTTAGAGTGTTTTCTAAAAAAGATTATTTGGCAAGAAAATTTCATATTACCATTCACAACACACAATAATCAACAACTTGTTCCATTTGTTGGGAGATTGTCAAGCGTACCAAACAAGAAAAAGCACAATGAGGTGCATATCGAGCCTAAGATTCAAAGGCACATTGAATGGTGATGGCAAAAAGGAACTTGGACCAAACCTTAGAAAATGGAAGGCTCACTCAAAACATGCTACAAGTCAAGAAAAAAAGGTGATCATGGACAAAAGGCCATTAGTTGTGGCCTTAAGGTTGACATAGAAAGGTTCACAAAAGTTACCAAAATAAGGAATAGGAACACCTCCAAAGATGCTACTAAAGGGAATGGAGCATCACAACCTCAAAAGGAAGTGCAAGGGATTGATAAGAAAGTGTGTGTGGCACATAAGTAGTTGCTTGATTTGGCACATAAGGAGAACATGGTCATAGGACAGGAAAATCAAATGTCATCCCCTGACAATTAGCCATATGATCTATTTTCAAATTGAGTAAATAAAAAGATGAGTGCACACTTATATATACAGATTGCCAAACAACGTTAAAATATATATAAATTGATGCTACTAACTACAGTCACCATCTTTAATATGTTGATCTATTTAATTTTGATTCAAAGTCATCATTATTAACTTTTGTCACCACCATGATTCTTTAATCTAAGGTCATCACAACGTAAATTTCTTTAATATGCAGTTACTTATTTATAATAATTAGAGGTGTTGTATCTATTGAAAAGTATAAGTTGAGTTTTTGCTTTGGATGGAGTTGCATATTAAATTATTATTAATAATGGCTAGGTGTGTTACAACACCTTCCTTCACACCTTACCACCTAAGTATAAGTTCAAGAGTTTATTATTATTTCTAAAGGATACACTAGAAGAAATTTGAAAATCACTAATTAAATTTGCAATTCATTTGTAGTTGTAATGGACATATGCAACTAAAAATAGCCTAGTTATTTTAGACACATGCTATAAGTCAGACAATTGCAAAAGACATGACATGGCCATGAAGTTGGAACTATACCTTATGACCAAGCCATAGTTTCTCATCCACTATTATGGATGATTTTTAGTAGGATGTGGAACCCAATTTATGACTGCACTTGAAACTTCATTTGGGGTAATCATGCTACCAAATGTACCATTGATAGGTGGTTAGGATTTACCCATGTGGTAGTTTAAAGAACCAATGGCCATAAAACACCTAACAATTTTTCATTTGTTCAAAAATATATATTATAATTACAAAAATTAAATATTACAATGTCAATAATTAAACATTATAATTAATTAATTATAATCTATACTAGGTTAAATTATAATAGGTTACCTAACATAGGTTAAGTAGGTAGGTAGGATCTTATTTATTTTGTTGGGGACAAACCTTTTGATTTGCTCATCCCAAATGGCACATGCATTATGTTTATAATGCATACCATGAACATAGTCTATTCTTATATTTTACAAGTTTGAAGTTGTAAACAAAAAATAATATGGGATAAATTCTAATGAAATGAAACACTACAACACTATCACATCCTTTGTCACATACAAAAACATTATCATGTATCCACACAATAAAATATTTAGTATTTTCCCTAACTATTTACTACCTATCCTACTTATTACATGTTACCTAGGCTACATACCTATTATCTATTACCTAACCTACCTAATTTATAATAATAATAATAATAATAAAATCATATATCCACATAATAAAATATTCAGAATATTTGAACCTACCTACTACCTACTACTTACTACCACCTATCCTACTTATCACATACTACCTAGGTTACATACCTATTATCTATAACTATCTAGCCTACCTAATTAAATAGTTACCTAGCTTACATTTAGTAAAGTAATTGTTTAACATAGCTAATTAATTAATCAATTAATACAAAAACATTATAACATATCCACAAATTAAAATACCTCTTACTTACTTACCTACTACCTACTAATACCTATCCTACTTATTACATACTACCTAGCCTATCTAATTAATTGATTAAGTACCTAACCTAATTAATTAATTAATTAATATGAAAACATGATCACATATTCACACAATAAACTAATTACCTACCTACTACCTATCCTACTTACTACCTATTACCTAGTCTACTAATTAATTAATGACTTAGCCTACCAACTACCTACTTAGCTTACCTAGCTTAACTAGGATTAACCTTCATAACCTAGCCTATTAGCTACACCTTATAATCTAACATACTATTACCTATAAATAATTGAGGCCAATTAAATAAGTATGCAAGTTAAGTTAGGCTACTAATGTACATAGGCCTATTTAATTTAACATAACCTATTAAAGTTACCTAGCTTAGTTTACCAACTAGGTTATAATAGCCTTTTCTAGCAACCTATTACCTATTAAATATTATATCATGGAAGTCCCATGGAAAATTACAAAGAAGACCCATGGATGGGTACATTGAAAGCTTAATAGTCCAATTGAAATAGCAAAGTTTGCCATGTGTGGTCTATGTTTCTTTGTACATGTGGTAGAATATACTATTGTAGTTTCAAAAGTTTTCATTATAGTTGCCAACTACATTATCATCCATTGATGGATGTAATCAAAATTGAATGACATTGTTCACTTTTCATCTACATTTTCAATGAAAATCATATTAGTTGTAAGTTGTAATTGCATTTATGATTATAATTTGGTTTAACCCTTCTTATAGTTGCATATGCAATTACAACAAGTTGCAATTACATGGACATCTAGGACTAACACATTATTAGTTGTAAAATAAGTTGGTTTGGACACTAGTTGTATAGTAGTCTCAAAAATATGGTCAGAATGGACAACATTTCTTTTAATGATACATAATATAATTTTTGGATATTGTGCATTCTAATCATTCTTTTCAAAAATTCAAAATATGTTCTTCTTAATGGCTTGATCATGATGTATCTTTCTTGTTCTTTCAATGCAATATACGCCATGTAAATTTTTCCTACTTCTATTCTCTCACGAATGTATTGTTGATTTAGTTTTATATGTTTCATTCTTGCATGGAATACATGATTTTTAATCAATTTCATGCATTCTAGTTGTCACACCAAATGGTGGTTAGAACATAATCTTGAAAATCAAACTCATTCACTACCTTTTTATCCAAATAACATTTTTAACTCCAAGTGCAAATGCTTTATATTTTGCCTCCATGGTGGATAAAATCACAATTGGTTGCAATTAATTTTGTACTCCACACAATTAAACTAAAGCCCATTTTGAATAGTAGGCCACTTGTTCATCTCCTCCTATCCAATTCCTTCACCCAATTTGCATTGACATACCCTATGATAAACATTTTGTCCAACATCCTTCCTTGGAAAGAATAATCTTTAATCAATTGTTCCCTTAACATATTGTAAAATCCTTTTGGTTGCTTCCATGTGTGCTTGTTGTGGCACTATATTGTATCAACTCACACAACTTACTATGAACAAAATATTTGGTCTTATATTTGTGAAAAAAATCAAACAGTTCCCTACAATATTCAAGTATTTAGTGTTGTCAATATGTCCTAAGTTCATGTCACTTTGTAGCCATATCCTTTTTTCAACAGGAGTTGCAACTAGATGACAATCTATCATGTTGAACCTTGTAGGTATCATTTTTACATACCTTCTTTGCATGAGCATGATACTTGTTAGCACATCGACATTCTAACCTTATGTAAATCATCATGAAACCCAACTTGGACATTTCAATGTTTTTCAATTTGTTGTTTGATCCTTACTAATGTAATTACATTACTTCTAATTAAGAGCAAATTTACATAAACATAAAGTATGAAGCTCACACATCCTTTTCTTGAAACATTGTGGTATAAACTACGATCCATATCACTCCTTGTCAAACCATGTGTATGTAAGAAATGATCTATTTTGGCATACCATGTTCAAGATGCTTACCTTAGCCCATAAATTGAGCGAGACAATCAACACACTTGATGTTCCTTCTTTTTTACTTCAAAACCTTAGTGTTGTTTCATGTAGACCTGTTATGCAAGATCATCATTTTAAAAAGTAGTTTTTGCATTTAGATGTTTGATGTTCCAATTTTGTTGAATGACTAAGGCAACTACCATCTATGTAATTGCCCATTTCACAATAGGTGCAAATGTTTTTTCATAACCGATTCCTTTTTGTTGTTCAAACCCATGGGCCACCAAATGATTTTTGGTTTCTATATACTTCCATCTACTCCCATTTTTGTCTTGTATACCCACTTGGTTGTCACAAAAACTTTTCCTTGTGACAAATCTTTAAAAACTCTAATTTTGTTTTTTATAATGGACTCGTATCTTTGCTTGATTGTTTCTCTCCATCTTAGATGTTATGTTGCTTCCTCATAGGATGTTAGTTCAAATTTTAGCTACACCATCAAAATATAATCCTTTGAGTACATAAGAACACTCTTCAATTGGGTACATGGGTGAAAACACGGTCAAAGGAGCTAGGGGCACCAAGGTAAAAGTCATTCTCCAAGCACTGCACATGACATGTTTCAATTCTACATTGGTTTATAATTTATAATTTACTGTTTTGGACATCCCAATTTAACACTACATGTTAGATATAAATATGTTTTGACTATAAATTGATTTTATATCATATATATCATGCATTCATGCCTTGTATCACATAAATATGAACAACTTTTGTTAAGGCCACATTTTCAAAATCCATAATTTTCAGGGTCAAAAACATGTTTGAACCAATTGTGTTACAATTGGTTATATAAATAATTTTCATTAGTTCAAATCCTTTTGCCCTTATAATCATCAATGTTAAAATCCTCTCCAATTTTTAAAAGGAATGATGCACATTTGGTAAGAAAAAAAGATGTTTGAAAAAAAATAAAGATTGTCCATTCTTGAGGTTTGAGTGCTTTGAACATGCCGAAACATTTTTGATATATGTCAAACTTTGAACAAATAAAATTTGCAATTAATGGAAACTATTCCAAAAACATTTACGATAATCCAAACTATTATGCTTCCCTTGTGATCTTCCAAACATACAAAAATGAAATTTTAAAGAATGTCCACTCACTTGGGTGGCTCCTTTGACTATGTTTTTACCCACATGTTTTAATGAACATTGGAATGGCAACACTTGGTACTCTTCACAATTGATGAATTGTTAGTGTTTCCTTGGTTTGGTTTGATGTCTTAATTCCATCATCAACATCATTTTCCATTTTTGAAAACACTATTTTTTCATTAACAACATGGTTTGGCCTTTCACTAATTGCATCATCCTTAATATTTGGAAATTTATTTTCTTCATCAATAACAAGTTTTGGTTGCATTACTTCCACTATTGGTTCATTTGTAGGTGATGTCAAGTGTAATGGAATTCTTTTTTTCAATGCAAATTCTTTCTTCTATTCTTGATGCAGAAATTTAATCCCCATGATATTGTCATTGAAAATGATATTATTTGAAACCACCATCTTCCTTATCTCTAGGTTGTAGCAACAATATGCTTTTAAAATATCATTGTAACCTACGAAGATGCATTTCGCAAATTTTGATCCCAATTTACCATTTTGATTCATTTCAATGTGAACATAAGTTAAAAAACCAAACATCCTCATATGTTCAATATTTGGTCATACTCCTATGTAAACATGCTCTAGCAATAATTAGTTGTTTGATTGACTTGGGTTCCTATTTGTCAAGTATGTTGTGGCGTTCACAGTTTCTATCCAAAAATAATTTGGTACCCCATTGTGAATTGCCATACATTTTGTTTTATCCAAGAATGTGTGAGTTTTTCATTTCGCCACCTTGTTTTGATGAAGTGTATCAATTGTGGTGAGTTGATTCCTAATTTCGTGGTTTTCACATATTATTTTGAACTCATTTAATAAAACTTCATCTCTTCAATTAATTCTAGAAACCTTGATATTCTTCTTTTCTACATTTTCCACCATTTGGTTAAAAGCTTCAAACTTGTTAAATGTTACATTTTTTATCCTTAGAAAGAAAATCAAAGTTTTCTTCAAAAAATTGCTAATGAAAAGTTTAGATCTTTCAAGTGATGCATGAATGAATGGACCACATAGATTAGAATGAATTAGTTGCAACTTTTTTATGGTTCTAATGACACTTGCCTTAAGCACATGTTCCTTATGTTGTTTCCCTAAAGTGCACTTGTCAAAATCTATAAAAGCATGAAATAATTGGAATGTAAAACATTCGTATTGAATGGCTTGTTCATGAAATTACATGTAGTGCTTGGCAATTGATGTGTTTAAAACATATATGCCAAAAATATGTTCCAATAGTACTTTATATCAAGATGAGCAGATGAGGCACAATTATCTATGTGCTATTAAAAATCAACTTGTATAATCCATTAGATTTGTCCTTTTTTCCTTCTATAAACACTTTGAATGGCAAACTTGTTGCATGACAATCCAACATTTTTGTGATCCAAATATCATTACACACATTTTTTTGTTAATGATAGCTTCAACAAACAAGAAGTCTTTGTTGATGTTTGATACATAAAATGTATCATTCACCATTGTTTTTCCATTGTAGGTCACCATTTCTTTTCCCTTCTTTTGCACAACATGAACATGATTTGTTATAGACTGTACGTTTGGAACTTCCATGGTTTCTTCAATGTTGTTGAACTTGCTTTAGTCTCCAATAACATGTTTGGATGTGCTAGAGTCAAGATACCAAGCAATATCAAAGTTGATTACAAAAAATCACAATTTTTCAAAAGGTTCAATTTGACTAAAATGTTCACATTGACCAAAAGGATGTTCACTTTGATTAAAGGCATGGAGCATGAAAGACACATGATCCTTTGGGTTGATTTTTTTTACCAAAGCGACCATTTTGATTAAGTGTTAAATTATATATCTAGTCAAAAAGGACAAATTTAAAAAATGGTCCATCAAAATGCCCATGGCTTAATCAAATCAGTTATATTGAATGGCCATATTTAGTCAAATTGGCCATATTAATTTGGTTAATTAACTTATTTGCTATGTTTACTAGATTACCTTCCTATTTACCTATCATCTACCTACCTATGTCCTATTTACTTACCTACCATTACTTACCCATGTTTTACCTACCTACCTACCTATATGTATTTATTTATATACCTACCTATTATCTACCTACACACCTATTTATAGTTTACATAAGTTGGTATGTACATTTAAAAACATAGGTATGTAGGCATGTGTAAATTACCTATTTACTTAGTTAAATACCCATTAACCTACTTATGAAAAAAATTGAACTTCAAATGTTGTTATACACATTTAACATGTTTCATGGAAGTTCAAGGAGACATGTTAAATCCATTAAGTATCATATTGTTTTACAAAGTGGTGGGGTGGTTTGATGGCCAAAACATTGGTTTTGAAACAAGAAAACCAAGGTTCAATCCGTTTTACCAACATATATTATGTGGAATATGTATGTTCATATATATATCTTATACATGTGTGTAAATATATAGTACTTAGGTGGGTTGTGTATAGGTAGGTAGGAGGCTATGGTGGGTAGATAGGTCATGAGTGGGTGGCTAGGTAGGTACTTACTTTTATTTATTTTTTATATATTTATATTTACAAATCAAACTATTTTTTTACTTAATTTTTTTGGTTGCCCATTTTTTATTGTATTTAACTAATAAAAAAAATCATTTTATGGTTAGTAAAAAAACCACCAATCAAGTTGAACATGTTCAAATTGATTTGTCTAATATGACTAAGTGGTCAAATTGACCAAATATCAAAATGATTGGTTTTTTGTTACTTTTTCAATCAAATAAACCATGATTTTTATATATTCTTGAAATTCATTGTCAATAATTATTCTAATTGTTTTCTATCATTTGATTCAACATATTTTTCCTCCGTTTCATCTTTTTGAATAAAAATGGTTTTATGTTGTTGTCTTGAATTTATGGTCTTTTTTAGTTGAAAGCACTCTCATGCCTAATGTTCCCATTCACCACAATTGTTACATCTCCCATTGCATCTCCATGGGTACTACTCTTATCACAATTTTGAAAATCTTGATTATTTAGAATAGGGCCAAAATTGTTAAATCTAGACAAACTAGGTTCTAACACGTGGTTCAAAAAATTTCTACTTTCTTCTATGATGAATAGCCAAATTTGGCTACTTATGAATGGGTTCCAAAAACTTTTATTGTCCTTTTTTACTTATAGCTAGCCAAACTCGGTTAAATCCTTTTGTGATTCATCACTAGTTCACCTTCCTCACAAAATTGAAAAGAAAAACCTCCTTACAACCAACAATTGATTTTTTAAAATAATCAACTTGGGCTTCACACTACCAACGACAATCAATTGATGGAAAAAATGAATTAATTTTGTGGAAATTAAGTTCCATACAAATGAAAATATGAAATGACATTGTTTGAAACTTGAATTAGATTAAATTTGAAATATAATTCAATTGAAACTCAATTGAATGGAAGAAAAATGGGATGCACATTGGTGCAAAAGCTATTGAAAATCTGCTCATGATTACGGTGTTGAAAATAAATACTCTAAAAGAATATTTATATAAATCCCAAAAGACATCTTTCTACAAATTCCTCTTTATTTGGAAATTGATTAAACATATTCCAATTTGGAACTGTTATCCAAAAAGATTACTTATGAAACCTAAAGTTATTTTACTTAAACCATCTTGGATAAATCATTGTCACTGGAAATTTGTAGTGGAAAGTCTTGAATATCTTGAGAAATTTGGTGAGGTTGCCAGATGAAAGATCTCTGTAATTTCTTGCACTATTCCAACTACTGTGAATTTTTTTATTACTGAATATTTGCAAAATTTGAAATTGAAAGACATGATTTCAATCTAGACATAGGAGTTTTCATGGAAAAAATGGTTCAAATTTGGTAGATTTTGATTATTAATATCATTTGTTTTTCCCCAAATCTCCAGATTGTTATGATAAGTTTCAGTAGCCAGCCAAGAATATAGAAGGATCCTGTTTCCTTTCTAAACTTTCATCATCTCCGATATGAAGTAATATTTTTGGCTAATTTCTCAATGATATTGTCATTTTGGCTAAATTCGTGTCTTGATAATCCCCACTCTGTTAGGCATACATCACAAAATCCTTTTAAAATCCTAATTCCAAGGAATTCTTAAAACTGTAACCAGTAGGCATAAAAATGACAATGCGCTCATTAAAAATTAAAAAAATAAAAAGAAAAGTAAAACCTTTTTTTCGGTTATCTTTTACACCTTTTAAAGAAAAAAAGAGAATTTATTGCAGAATTTTTCATTTTCAGCAAAAATTATAAAATTTAAAAAAAAAATGAGAGGTCTAACTTCCATAATGAACTTCAAGGATCAAATCCCATATTGACTTTTTAACACAAGAATCCACTTAAGTGGACCCCAAAAGCCCCATAATATTATAGCACCGATTTTTCAATTTGGGTTGACAATAGAGATTCTAGATCCTAGGGTGGGATTGATTTTGACTTTGACTTTACTTTGCTTTGACCTTTACAAAAGAATATTCAATTTAAAAATCACACAATTCATTTGTGCATAGAAAATTCAAATGCCACAATCAAAAGTTCCTTGTTCAAAAATAAGGTGTCTTTTTTGGGTCTTTTTTTTAAAGATATTTTGAATATTGCATGGGTGATTATCATTATTGCAATTGTGATGCACTTTCAAAGATATTATAAATATTGAAGCATTAGGCCTCTAGTTAATTAAAGGCTTAAAGAGCACTTATAATATAAATTAATAAGTACAATGGATAGGTTAATGATGACATGCAAATGAGGTAAAAAAAGATTGCATGTTTAAACATACATGTACAAACTTGATGCATATCTTCAATCAAATTCTCAAAGGTAGTATGCATTGGTTGGCTTTTCCTTTTTAAGAGAACCTCTTGTTTTAACTTGCTTACTTATGAAACTTGAACTTTTGTTCAAGACTTCTTATTCAAGGTTCTGATTTTGATTACAATTCTAACAAAAGGCTAATTTCATAGTCCAATTCTTGTGTCAATTTCACCAAAAGGGTATCAATTGAAGTTTAATAAGTCACAATAACTTGAACTCCTCAAGTTCAACACTCCAAATTGGAGAACTTGCCAACATTGATTACACCTTCTTTTCTCCATATATAAAATGAAACAATTTACAACACTTTGCACGTATAAAGTTGAAGTCAATCTTGAGTGGGAAATAAAATATGTTCAACAATTTTTTCCTTCATAAGCAAGCTAATGAACAAAAGAATCCTATAGACACTATTATGGTCACTCATCACCAGGCTTATAATTTGTTCCAAAACACGAAAGTCCTTTTTGGCTGAAACAAAATCTCCGTAGTTCAATTTGAAATTGCCAAAACTTGTACTAGAGCTTTGCATTCATTCTCTTGAACCCAGTGAAGGCTTGCAAAGGTGTCTTGGGCCAATATCTTCTGTCAGAATTGAAATAAACATTGGACTACATAAGCAACAAGAACGCATAAATTATCATGAATAGTCAAGGCACGTGAGCACCAAGACTAGTCACAATAACCAGTGTGCTCTTGCTAGTTACCAAACATTACTGATTATATGGAAGCACCAAGCTTTCAAGCAATGGGACACAAAAGAAGGTGATTTCTACGGTTCAGCCAACCAACGACCAAGAATGTGCTAAAAGGTATTTGGGAGGTATGAAAATGTCAGAGGTAGCAAGATACATGATATAATTGGAGAGTTCTTGCCAGATGGTGTGCTACCACATTAGGAAGATGCTCCCTACAATAACTTAAGGGAAACTTGATGCATTAACAGTCAACACACAGAAAGGGAGGAGCTATTGATTGGGCTGATCATCTAAGAGAGGAAGCTTGAAGAAGGCCTAGAGTGAATGAACAGTGTTGAAGATGAGAAACAAAAGTGTAAATCTGCATATACTTCTTTGGAGTTTTGAATACCCTGGCATTTTGAAACCTTCTTATGTATATGGATCACATTGAAGCTACATGTCAATGACTTTTAAGTGGACAAGACAATTGCAAGAATTTGATTTTGATTTTGATCATTCCAATTTCATAGTTCATTGCTGTTTGTTTCAAAAGACTCTACCACTTTGGTTGTTTTAGTACTGTTGTGTATGATGTTGATGTATGAAACATAAGGTTTAGGTTCATGATAACCATTGCCTTGTACTTTTATGATGTGCAAAGCCCATCCGTTGGGGCCCCTTATCACCTTGTCCTAGGCTCCTTATTCAAGAATGTCCTCACCATAGGACTTTACGCTACACAGAATGCACATGATTGAAACAAAAGAAGCTGACCATACCCAAATTTCAGTTGAGCAAGGAATGCCCACCCAGCCGCACAATGAAATTTCTTACCATTACACCAAGGCAAAGGAATTTAGAAGAACTGATAACAAAGAGAACAAGTAGCAAAAAAACATCCCCTTTTTGTTTCCTGTTTTGCAATCATGGATATAATGCCATCATGGTACAACTATCAAAGTCACAATGCATCAACTTTGTGTGTGGAAAAGAATTGGAAAGGCAATTGTCACCTCTTTGCTTGAATTGAACCAACTACTTCAACAACAGATAACTAGTAATATCACAAGAACATCCTACAAGAACATCCTGCACTGACAACAATGTTGCATGCAATTGTGACTACACAATTTTTGATACTGCATTATGAGCATCCAACAAATTGGAAGAATTTAAAACTGACAACTATCTTTCCTTTGCTATTGAGTTGAAATACCAAGTTGCAACTAACAATGACAGTGCATCTGCCACACCCATTACATGCAGACATTCATTTACCAATTTCTCCATAATAAGCAAGCTTATTATCTTCAGGAAATTTTCTTTTTGTGCTCAAAAGCCCATTCATTGTTAGAATTACACCTCACACTCTTCTCTCAACTCTCAATCATCGATGCCATGTTTGCAGAAGACATGGCAGATATTGTTTTAACAACATCATTACTTCTATTCCTTTTCTTTTTGCTTGAGAGAGCTTAGAGCAAATCAAACCACCAAGTGTGACTTGTTTTTAGAAAGTAGAAAAACAATCTCGTAGAAATTCAATATCTGGTCTATCAGCCAGGTTCACAATAGAGACATTCATTTCATCTTCCACTGGTGTCCCAACCACACTTTCATTACCCATGCAAATAGAAACTTTCAAGTATCAAAAGAAGAAATATTATACTCAAGCAATCATCTTGTCAAAATAAAATAGCAGGTAGATGATATAAGATGTACCTGAAGTATCATCAGAAGCTTGGACATTGGAGTTTGCTATCGTATCACAACGGTGGCTGCCATATCATGGACATCATTCAGGACCGGCTCTCTGTGCCTTTGAAGAAAATCAATCTTCCATCTCTTTGAAAAGCTCTTCCAAAAAGAAGCTGAATTTGTTTTGGGGGTCTCTTTTGAGTAGTCACCTCATAGTACTAGGAGAGTTGAGTAAATGGAACCTGGGCCTTGTTCATAATCAAGCACAGTTTCCACAAACTTCACCAGATATCATCTCCCATTCTCTTCTTGCAGAATCGACATGTGGGATCTCAGATTGGATCCACAGAATGCCATCATGCTCAATCAACTCAGCAAATGCATTTCCACTTCTCCTCTCCAAATGCTCATCTTCTTCTAGATGTTATCTCTACAAGTAACCATCTCCTGTTTTCTTCTTGCAGAACAGACATTTGGGAATTCAGATTGGATCCACAGAATGCCATCATGCTCAATCAACTCAGCAAATATATTTCCACTTCTCTCCAGATGGGTATCTTCTTCTAGATGTTATCTCCACGAGTAATCATCTCCCAGTCACTCGTGGTTGCGGCTATTGTTTACTTCCAATTCAGAGGAGCTTCATTCCCACAACCTTTCATTGGAAAGTTTTCACGATGAGAAGTTCGAAAGAAGGCACTGCAAATTGTCAAAAAACTTCACAAAGTTTAAGAAGCAAGCTTCTCCCAACGGGGGTCCAATGTGCTCCACACACCTGAAAGCATGAATCAACACACTTCTTTCAGACGTTACTGTCTAGATTTTGAAGGAATCTATGCCATGCATCCTCATGAATCCTCATGAATCCATGCAGTGATTTTCACGCCTGATTTGATAATGCAACATTGAAGTATTGTTGTTTGTTGTTACAGACCTCCCATTCATGGTTGGAAGCTCGAATCCTGCAGAGAAGAAGTCCAGCCCTAGACGTGATTTTTGTGGCCCTACCGTCGTGTGCTCCGACCTTCAACCGAGAACGGAAACTACACCGGCATCAACGCGAGCCCCTAACTCTAAACGCCCGCAGGCCCATAGGGGTTTGCTTGGTCCACCGTCTTCTTTGTTTCTCTACATCTCGCTCTCTTCTCTCGCACGCTCTCTCTCTCTCTCGGCTTTCGCCGTTCATAGTTCGCTCTGGGCCGCTTGGTGTCCGCTTTGTGGCTGTAAGCCGCTTCCTTTCGCGGCGTCAACATGGTATGTAACATCTCTATCTCCCTTTCTTTCTACTTGTCGTGCATGCTTGCTCAAAAATTTGTGTTGCTTGTGTGGCGAAGTTTCTCTGCTAATCGATAGGACCTGCGAGCCGATCATCCCTCTTCAGTAGCAACGATGGTAAATTCTTTGGTAGCATCTAGATTGTGTCTTGTTCCTAGGAATTGGCCTTTTGTAAGCTCTGATCATCTATGTTCTGCTGCTACCGCCGGCATGCAAGAGTGTTCCCTTTGTGTCTCCTTTCCGCTGTCCTCCAGGCCGCTGTCCTCGCCTGGAGGATAGTGAATTGCAGCTGAGAAATTAAGAGTGCTGAGCGGGGCTAGCGCTTGTCTAATCATGGTGGTTGCAGGTGAAGTTTACTTCAGACGAGTTGCGGCGGGTTATGGACAAAAAACACAATATCAGGAATATGTCTGTGATTGCCCATGTCGATCATGGTATGTAGCTTGTCTTCATCTCCCAGATTGTATATTGTTGCAGGCTGATTCAACAAGTGTAAATCCTTTGGATGTTTGATAGGAACTGGTTTTGTGTTGAAAGTTATCAAACTGAGGAGCCACTTGCATGGGGCTGTGCATCTGCTGCTTTTCAGGAAAATCAACCTTGACGGATTCACTTGTTGCTGCTGCTGGTATCATTGCCCAAGAAGTGGCTGGTGATGTGCGGCTCATGAATACACGGTCAGATGAGGCAGAGAGAGGCATCACCATCAAGTCCACAGGGATTTCACTGTATTATGAGATGTCGGATGCGGCACTGAAGGATTACCACGGACAGAAGGACGGCAACGATTATCTCATCAACTTGATAGATTGACCTGGGCATGTGGATTTCTCATCTGAGGTGACTGCTGCTCTTTGCATCACAGATGGTGCACTGGTGGTTGTAGATTGTGTGGAGGGAGTCTGTGTGCAAACAGAGACTGTGCTTCGATAAGCACTTGGTGAGAGGATTCGGCCTGTGCTGACAGTGAACAAGATGGACAGGTGCTTTTTGGAACTGAAGGTTGAGGGTGAGGAGGCATATTAGACCTTCCTTCGTGTGATTGAAAATGCAAATGTCATTATGGCAACTTGTGAGGATCCACTGCTGGGTGATGTGCAAGTCTATCCTGAGAAGGGAACAGTTGCCTTCTTGGCTGGGCCTTCAGTATTTTGCCAAGATGTATGCCTCAAAATTCAATGTAGATGAGAAGAAAATGATGGAGCGATTGTGGGGTGAGAATTGCTACGACCCAGCCATCAAGAAATGGACAAACAAGAGCACAGGATCTCCCACATGCCAGCTTGGGTTTGTGCAGTTTGTGTACAACCCTATCAAGCAGATCACCAATGTCTGCATGAATGACCAGAAGGACAAGCTGTGGCCCATGATGGCTAAACTTGGATGTTCTCTCAAGGGAGAGGAGAAGGATCTGATGTCAAAGGCGCTAATGAAGCGAGTGATGCAATCATGGCTGCCTGCCAGCAGTGCCCTTCTTGAGATGATGATCTATCATTTGCCATCCCTGCAACTGCCCAGAAATACAGGGTCGAGAACTTGTATGAGGGCCCAATGGATGACCAGTACGCAACAGCCATCAGGAACTGTGATCCAGAGGGTCCTCTCATGTTGTATGTGTCAAAGATGATTCCAGCTTCTGACAAGGGTCAGTTCTTTGCCTTTGACCGGGTGTTTGCTGGCAAGGTTCGTATCATGGGGCCCAATTATGTACCAGGTGGAAAGAAGGATTTGTATACCAAGGGTGTGCAAAGGACAGTGATCTGGATGGGTAGGCGTCAGGAATCTGTGGAAGATGTGCCATGCGGAAATACAGTGGCCATTGTTGGACTGGATCAGTTCATCACCAAGAATGCAACCTTGACTGGCGAGAAGGAAGTAGATGTCCACCCTATTTGGGCATTGAAATTCTCTGTGTCACCTGTTGTGCGTGTTGCAGTGCAATGCAAGGTGGCATCCGACCTGTCTAAGCTTGTTGAAGGTCTGAAGAGATTGGCAAAGTCAGACCCCATGGTCTTGTGTACGATTGAGGAGAGTGGGGAGCATATTATTGCAGGTGCTGCAGACTTACATTTGGAAATTTGTCTGACGGATTTGCAGGAGATTTCATGGGAGGTGCAGAAATTATTGTGTCAGACCCAGTGGTTTCCTTCCGTGAGACTGTGCTGGAGAAATCATCCCGTACAGTGATGAGCAAGTTCCCCAACAAGCACAATCGCCTTTACTTTGAGGGAAGGCCTCCGGAGGAGGGATTGGCAGAGGCCATAGATGATGGCTGCATTGGTCCCCATGATGACCCCAAGGTGAGGAGCAAGGTGTTGGCTGACGAGTTTGGCTGGGATAAGGATCTTGCAAAGAAGATCTGGTGCTTTGGACCAGAGACCACTGGCCCCAACATGGTGGTTGACATGTGTAAGGGAGTGCAGTACCTGAATGAAATCAAGGATTCTGTGGTGGTTGCATTCCAGTGGGCCACTAAGGAGGGTGCATTAGCTGAGGAGAATATGCTAGGTATTGCCTTTGAGGTTGTGATGTACTACTCCATGCCGATGCCATCCATCGGGGTGGTGTTCAGGTCATTCCAACTGCCAGGCGTGTGATGTATGCAGCTCAGCTGACAGCAAAGCCTCACCTTCTGGAACCAGTGTACTTGGTGGAGATTCAGGCACCAAAGGGGGCTCTTGGTGGCATGTACAGTGTACTGAATCAGAAGCAGGGTCATGTGTTTGAGGAAATCCGGTGGCCAGGAACTCCTTTATACAACATCAAGGCATATCTTCCAGTGATTGAATCATTTGGTTTCTCAGGTACTCTTCGTGCTGCAACATCTGGACAGGCTTTCCCCCAGGCTGTGTTTGATCATTGGGAGATGTTGGACATTGACCTACAAGAGGTAGGCTCACAGGCAGGGACTATTGTTGCTAACACTAGAAAATCGAAGGGTCTTAAGGAACAAATCACTCCTCTCTCAGAGTCTGAGGACAAGTCGTAATTGTGGCCAGTTTGTCTTGTTGTGAGGGTTGCAATTTGCTTTCAATTTTGGGGTTCTATGTGCTCTGTTTAAAACCTTTAGTTCCAACTCCTCTAACCAGTCAGCTATAGTTATTTTGAAGACTTACCTTATTATGGGGACTCAACTTGTAGGTTTCATCAGAGTGTCTAGAAATGAGTTCAATTATGTGACAAAGCTGTATTTTCTTAGTGACTATACTCCAGTGATGATGAAAGTTTTACTGTTTCTGCTGGTTTTTGTTCTGGTCAAGAATCGATCAATCACAGGTCTTCAATATTCTAACATAGTCTATGAGTTTGATTCAAGAATAGCTAATTTATTGCACAGTAGATGTTATACTGTATTGGTTCTCTTGGTTTGCATAAGGAGCGGCAGAATGTGGTAACATTTTTTTCCAATACCTGTTCAATAACTTCTCAACGATAGGGTGAAACATTATGAAATCAACTGGGTGCACCCTTATTGATTGAAGGCTTTCCAACAATACCAAGAGCATAACAAGAGACACAACAATAAAACAAACAAACAAGGGGTGTGTCACGCTGCAGCCTTGCCATTTTGCATTAAAAAGGTATCTTAAGGCAAAAGAAGAATTATGGAAACTCAAATATTTCAACATGCAAAAATATAATCTTCAAAAAATCCTCTAAAAATAACCAAAATCCTTCAAGATATCATAACTCTATAATAACTAATCTCAAGTTTCAACACAAGCCAAAAAATATCATCTTTCAAAAATCCTCATATAAAAATAGACCTATACTACCTAGGGGCCAAAATCCATTAATCTACCATACTCTATAATTGAATCTAAACACAATATCCTTGCCTTGGTAGGCAAGGCCAACAAACAACCTTGACCTTCCTCCATACATAAATTCTCACTAAAATCCTTTCACCCTCATGGGTGAGAAGGTGTTGATAATAACCATGTTACATAAACATATACGACCCATATGGTGAACTATGTTAATCACATCCATATGATAAACCATGCTTATCACACACATGTGACACATATAATTAACCATCCTAAAATCACACACATGTGACACATACAATTAACCATCCTAAAACCACACACATGTGACACATAGAATTAAACCATCCTAATCACACACGAATATGACACATATCATTAACCATACTAATCACACATATATGATGAATATGATTAGCCACATTAATGGTTGCCATCTTGCTACACATATTGTGATTAGGTAGCCATTTTGATAACAAACATTAAACAACACAAGTAACCTTGAGAATTGGAGGTGTAAACTAGTGCTTTGAAAATACCAAGCTTGGTCTTGGTATGGGTGTTTTTTTTTTCCCCTCCCTAATAGCCTCTCGGTATTGGTATTGAATTTCAAATTTTTTATATCTAATATTGTGATTAATATAAAACTAGTACAAAGCTGATATCATTACAATAAAATGTGATTTTTCTCACATTAATAGGCCATGGTTTATCACCACAAGGTGAAATATTTCATGTTTATCATGGCATATATATTATGTATTAATATTATAATTTGACATTTTTGTAATATATGCCAAAACTTAATATCAAGTTGAAATATTAGTGTAATTGTTGGTTGGTTCTTAACCTTTTATGAAGAACCTCCGATTTTGGTTTATATAATGAATTAGGACAATTTCAGTTTCAAGCAGAATTCTGTAGCCAGAATGGCGATCATCCCTAGGAAGATTTAGTCAAATCTGGCTATACACTAGAAATAAAGTACAAATATTTACTGACCCTTCTGTAATGTTTGGCTACACAATGGAGACTACATGTATGAAATCTGGCGGTTTTTTTTTTTTTTTTTTTTTCCCCCCCTCCCTTTGGGGGATTCAAAACCTCCATAAAACTTTCTTTCTCGCTTTTTTAATTAATTTTTTCCCTTTTTGGTGTTTT
>Ga0116227_10000312_pt1 | contig 90843 bp, 65 predicted proteins | sample S1TSphgellanicum_FD_89693 | JGI IMG/M metagenome (GOLD analysis project Ga0116227, IMG submission 89693) | Host-associated microbial communities from peat moss isolated from Minnesota, USA - S1T2_Fb - Sphagnum magellanicum MG | ecosystem: Host-associated > Plants > Peat moss > Unclassified... | reverse complement strand
GGGAGGGGGGAGGTGGGTGGTGGGGGGTGGGGGTGGGTGGGGTAGTGGGTTGGAGGTGTAGGTAGGAGGTGGCAAAAAAAACTTGGGGTCAGGGGTTGTGGGAGAAAAAATAAGATCCAAAGAGAGGCCCAAAAGAAAAAAATAAGCTGGGAAAAAAAATTATGAACCCAAAAAAAGAGCCCAGAAGAGAAAAATTTAAACTGACCAAGTAAGCTGACCCCTGGGGGACAGTTTCATCCCATCCATGAAATCCGAGAACGGGATTTTTTGGATGGTGCACTGGTGGGTGCTAGGTCACTCAAGCTGAATTACCCTACATGCAATGTCCAGCAGGACATTACACCCCATGTTTGCCCTTGGTTCACAGGGTGTAATGCTCTGCTGTCAGATCATTACCCTATGCAAAACATCTTTATCAAGAGACCTCAATCTGAGAGTTTCTGAAACTAAATTGCTGTAATGATTGGCCCATCCATCCAAAATTGGATGACCAAATGGAAAGGAAAGGATAACAATGTGCCCTTTGACTTGAAATCCAACCACCCTTGTTTCCAGATGGTATACCTACCCATCTCAAAGGAGTGCGCTGTGCACTCTAAATTGTAGAGGTGAAGAGTCAAAAGGGGCTTAAAGATCTACATTGAAGCTACTTTTGTGACTTTATGCAAACCTCATTTTACTTCTTTCTTTGTGTTTTAAAGAAAAGATTGGCAATTTAGGGCAAACAAATATGCAACCATGAGAAACAAGATAAGTTGTGATGGGTGCTATTGATTTTTTTCTGACAACTTTTGTTGTGTTTTTTACCAAAAAATTGGGAAATTTCTGATATAAGTGCTTTTTTAGTGTAAATTTGACTAGCTTTGCTAATTTTTCGAAAACTTTCACCAATTTTTTTGATATCACAAAATTGGAATTGAAAAAAACAAAGAGGAAAAATAAAAAACCCTGATGACCACACATGCAAAAGAACACTACAATGGAGTAATCATCACTGAAATTCGAGTTATACGTCAGGCAATAGACATTAACAAGGATACGTGGAACCAATTATTCCAGTTTTATACTAAAAAATAGGCTAATGCCAAATTGGTTGTTCGGAGATTCATTTTGCATGGAATCCAGATGTTGAGATTTTTTTACTTGCTTTATTGGAGATTTCTTTATTTCCAATTGGATGGATGATGATGGGTTCAGGGTTCACAATACAAGATTATCAACACTTGGTATGGGGGAAAATAAAACATAATATAATAAAACCTTCCTAGTTCTACATATCTATAAAGTCCTTTGAAAGGTTGCCTCAACTTGTGGTAGGTACAACTTACAATGATAATGCTCATTAGCATTTATTTGCATTAGAAAAAATATATAAGGTTGGTACTTGAACCAATCATTCAACCAAGTGACTTTGGAAGTTCAAATTCACAAATGTGGCCTTACATATTTCCATAATATTAACCAACATTATGAAGAATTGCAAATCCCTCATTATTGATATTTTAGTTGCATAACTCATTTATGCTTATCTATTACAATTAAGTTGACAACATTCCAAAACCCACATTAATAGTTTCTGAAATTTTATCAATTTATCTGCATACAAAACAAGTAAATGGTTTCCAACATTCCATGCCAACTACTATTTTTATGCTTATTACTAAGCTTTTGGATTGTCTCTTTGAAACTTTATTGGTAAACATCTAGTCTTGTGCAACTTGGGAAACCTTGGACTATTGGACTTATGCGATTTCTAGGTTGTTTTCTTGGTAGAATTGTTCAATGTTTCAACAAATGTTTGGAATATGATAATAGTTTCAAAGTTGCAATGGGAGAAAGAAAAATCATATACTTTAGACCAGAATTGAGGTTGGAAGTTTGAACTGCAAACTACTGACATTTCAAGTGGGATACCAAACTTTATGTAAAATATTTATTTTCTAGTTCACAAAAAAACTACTTTATTGAACCAGAAAACAGCCATCATGCCACCAGCTAGTTGACAAAAGAAAACGAAAACACCAAAAAAATTAAGCAAGAAAGATGAACTCACAGGACGAGAGAGAGAGAGAGAAATCAAAACAAAAAAGAGAAGAGAAAAGAAAAACTAAAACTCCAAACAAGAAAATATGAAGAAAAGAAAGATGGAGCTTGATCTTTCAGGGACAAAAGTGAGCTCTGAGAAATGCTCCCCACTTAGGAATCACTTGAAATAGGTACTCATTTTGAAAATTCCAAAGACAGAAAGTCCTTTGTTAAGCAAACCTGCAAGAGTGACATTTTCTCTTCCACAGACTAATTAAGCTTATTTTTTATTCACAAATCGTTGAGAACCTTGTCTGCAAATCCTAAGATAGTACTTTGGCAGCTTTGACATTAATTGCATTATTGTGAGAAATGTTGAAATTTTCAAAAAACCTAAAATTTTGTGAAGGAAATTAAAGAATATTTGAGAATATTCTCGAAATATTCTATTTTCAACTCTAATCAATTAATTAATTGACGGACATGTGTTGAAGCTGCCCTTGTACTCCAATATAATCTACTCATCCTCATACTGGAATTCAAATGAGGCATACAAATCATACACATTCTGGAGTACTATGTTTGTAAAAGATGTAAATGTTTCAAGTGTAGGGTAAAGCCCTAGGGTGAGGGGATTCTCGTGAGACACTCTGCAATTTTACGGCAGTGTTAGTGGAAGGCACCTTATCCACTGGAATCCATGAGCAAGCATTTCAAAAAGTGAAATGCTTGCATTATTTTTTAATTTTTTACCACGATAACAGTTGGGTATCATGGCAATTTTATAAGAAAAAGTAAAAGAGCATCGAGTTTTTCATTGGGTGATGCCTTTGAGCAAGGGCATTCCCAAAATGACGGGCACTTGTGCATTGTGTGGCTTTAACCATCATAATACACAATTTTTTGTAGGGCTTATATATATATATATATATATATATGTTTACCCAAGAAAAATCAAAATATTATTATTATGAAAATGGGTTATTAGATGGTGGGGTCTAAGTTCCATTAAAGGGTTGCTTGAGTTGGAATAATCAAATAAGATCAAAGATACAAGGCGTAAATTGAAAAAAATGACAGGAAACATCTTAGTGATAATGGTGGATGAGTGAGTAACGTGTAAGAAGCTGCCCTTGGGAGGGGGACAACAGCTGGAAACGATTGTTAATACCCCATAGGCTGAGGAGCAAAAGGAGGAATCCGCCCAAGGAGGGGCTTGCGTCTGATTAACTAGTTGGTGAGGCAATGGCTTACTGAAAGGAAAGGGTCCTTGTGACTGCTACTCCTTAAGAATAGGAGGGATCTTACAGCTATAGCCATAACTTCCCTTGAGGAGTAGGCAAAAGAACCCTTTCCGTTTCAAGAAGGGATATTCATAGATACCAGGTGCCCTCCAAATAAGCTAGTAAATATCCCAGAGTGCTTTGCAAATTTGGGAGCTTAGGACATTGCTAAGTCCAAGAAATTGCAAGTGTCATGAGAAGTCCAATTGAGCTCATTTGGCATACATCTCAACCTCCAATAGATTCTTTGTCTAGCCACATGAAGTTTGGTAACAGGAAATAAAAAGATTGTCTAGAACAAACCTTCTTCTTAGAAAGATAAACTGAAAAATAATTAGTCTTAATATGAATATCCAAACAATAAAACTCATATGAGGAGACAGAAGTTTGCTAAAGACTCCACAAATTGCATCTCAGCTCATCTCAGCTGTAAAGCTGATGAGTTCTTCATTTGTTACACCAGGGAAGGCCCTGTTGTCAGGGCATTCCACCTTGGACATATGGCTCTGCCTTTCACTCCCAGGGCATAATGCTCTGGCAGAAGGGCCTTCCCCTATGAATTTTTTATTGAAGGTGACAAAATCTTGTTCTTCACAGTATAAACTGAACAAAGAAAAGAAAGTCATGAATGGGTGGGTGCAAAGAGGTCATTTTGAAGTAAAACTGACTCTCTCTACTTGTTGGAACCAGTTTTACCTCATGAAAATCACTCAAGAAACCACATGAATAAAAAAACAGCTGCATGAGATAAAACCACTTCACCACACCCCAGGAAGCACAAGAAGCTGCAGAAACAAGCTATGGAAAATAATGCAGCACCTAGCATTTGAGTATATAAAATGGTTACAGCTACTTTCGTTTTGGGTTTACTCAGGGAAAGATGACAGGAACTAACTTGGAAACCCATTCTGCACAATGCTTCAATTTTCAAATTCCATTGCTCACCTTAATGGATTGTCAGTGCAAGCAGAGGATAATGTTGTGTGTACACATTTTTTACTGCCTGCCAAGAAAATAATCTTTACATGCTACTGAAGGCAAGTGTGAGCTCGACCAGGGACAAAGTGAGAAACCTTCCAAGTACTAAGAACCTGCAACAATGACACAAAGAAGAAGCTCAGCTTGAGGTGGCATGCCAATCCCAAACAACAATGGAGAGGGGCATACTAACTGCAGAATCTTGTGCAAGGCAGTGAGCAATTTCTGAACTGCATCGGTAAATGGTTATTCCAGGACATTTTCTTGAATGACAAGATGAAGATTGCAGGAATGCCATGGACTGAGCATGCGATCACAAGAGAGCTGGCTGTTTGTTGTTTGAGTCTGCTCATTATTGGCAGCATGTATGCATGCACAGATGATGATTCCAGGGAGGTTTCAGTGTGAAATGGAATGGGTGATACTATCACAAAAATAGTCTGCATAAAACAAACTCCTGGACCACACACTCATAAGATATTATGTTCTGCTGCTAGAAGAGTTTCATTCTGCAAGCACAGAGAGTTTAGCTTCAACTGTGAAATTCATGTTCCAGATCTATAGAGAGTGAAGAGGGCCAAAAAGGATGTGTGGGTTTGAACCCTAAACCCTAAAACCTGCTGCACCACCAAGTGTTGTCCATCTGAATTCTGCGAGGATCTGCACAATAATGTAGGTCTTGTTCAAAATGGTTTGATAAAACTGCTGGCATTTGATTCGGGCATACGGAGCACTTACTGAAGAGATCATGGGTGTTCTCCAAATGGTGGAATATTCTTCAAGTGGCGCTTGAGATACAGTGGATATTCTCCTTCACATGCCCCATTATCTCCTTGTTGCTGTGAGCATCAACTCTCTTACTCTCTCCACCTGAAACAAACACTTCGGTCTACAAAGAGCTCAGAGATTGGCTCAAATTGCCACACGGATTTCAGTGGCCATAACAACCTCGTGATCAACTAAGCTAGTCATCACACTTTGTGTGGGTCCTTGCAGGAAAAACCCAACAAAAAAAAGGCAACAACATCACATAAAACCTAAAACTAAAACCGACGCCCCAAGGCAAAGCCGATCTGCAAGGGCAACAGAGAGACACGGAGAGAGAGAGAGACAGAGACAGAGATGGCGGGAGGGTTGGGATTGAGAGAGTTGGGGGGAACGGGATTGAAGATAAGCTCGTTGGGATTTGGAGGTTCGCCACTGGGTAATCTTTTTGGTTCTGTGAAAGAAGAAGACGCCATAGCTACCGTGCATGAAGCGGCTCGTCTCGGCATCAACTTCTTTGATGTCTCACCGTAAGTAGAAGAAATTTCTTTTTGTTCTTCCTTGTCCCCGTCTTCTTTCTTTCGTCTTATGGGTCTTGGTTTTCCGAAGCTTGTGAAGAGAATAGGATGAGGTTTTTATGTCCTGCATTGCATACATTATTGCTTCATGAGCATTCATTCAGTGGAGAGTCTTGTCTGAATCAAGAGTTGCTTGCAAGAAGGTTGCCATGTAACTCTAAGCACCATCAGGCTACTGGTTTGATGCTTCTGCTGTTGCACAGAAGAGGAGATTCATTTCAGGGTTTGTGTGTGTGTGTGTGTGTGTGTGTGAGGAACAACAGGTACTATGGGGATACTTTGGCTGAGACAGTGCTGGGGAAGGCCTTGAAGAGCATTCCAATACCCAGAGAGGATTATGTGCTTTCCACAAAGTGTGGGAGATATGGCTCAGGCTTTGACTTCAGTGCTGAGCGTGTCACTAAGAGTGTGGATGAGAGCCTACAGCGCCTGAATGTTACATATGTGGATCTTATCCACTGCCATGATATCGAGTTTGGATCCCTTGATCAGGCAAAAATATATTCCTTGTGTTCAATCTTTGCTGCTGCTTTCTTTGCTTTTGGAGACTTAGAGCATCTCCAGCAGTGCTGAGTATGTGACCTAGCAAAAATATTTCTCACATCCGAGTATAGTTATTTACTTTTTTCTAACCCCACCCATTAAACTAATACTGGGACTGCAAATAGGTGGGAGACTACTGATAGCAAACCACCTGGGACAATCATTATAATTGGTCAATCACAAACAGGGAGCAGCAGTCAGATTATATTTATTACACTCTTCTCTTGCAGGTGTTAGGCTTTGCTCTGCCTTTTACCAGCCTCAACAAACTGTGCAAAAATGCTGGGCCAAAACCATTTTGCTGAGCCAAACCAACATGTTTTGGCTTTTCTTCATCCTATTTAATTTTCAGGGTCACATACTGAGCAACAGTGGAGTTACTCTTTTGGTGTGTGAAATAATGACCTATAGATGCTATGAACATTTTGTGTGGGCGCGGTTCTTTTGCAGATTGTTACAGAGACTGTACCAGCACTGCAAAAACTGAAGGATGCAGGCAAGGTCAGACACATAGGGATCAGTGGTTTACCACTGAACGCTTTTAGGTATGTGCTGGACCGAGTGCCAAAGGGTTCTGTGGAGGTTGTGCTGTCCTACTGTCACTATAGCCTCAATGACACATCCTTGCTGGAGATTGTACCATACTTGCAGGAGAAGGGTATCGGCATCATCAATGCCTCTCCCTTGTCCATGGGTCTTCTCTCTGGGCAAACTCCTCCTGAATGGCACCCGGCACCTTCAGAGCTGAAGGTATTAGTCTCTCATCTTGTTCTCTTGCAGCTTTTGTCTCCTGTATATACATATCTTCCATGAGTGTGCCATCTCCCTGTACCTCTAGCTACCTTGGTTAGGTGCAGGTTGTGCTGTGCTCAAGCATGTTTTCAGTGATGTCCTGTATCTCTCAACAACAAGTGGAGTGCATATTGAGGATCGTGTCCATGTTATTTGAAATGTGAATGGGCTTCACAAAACATGAAGCCTTTGGACACATAATTGTGCAGCTTTGTCTAAGAACTACAGGCTTTGGCACCTAGACTTCAATGCAAAGGGTAAACAGTCAAGTGAAGGTTATGTGCTTAAATCACATATCAAACATCTTTTCATGACCCAATATACAAGCAACCACATTGGCTAGGTTTTTCCATTGAACTCTGGATCTAGGGTTAGGAATCTATGTCACAGACTCCCTGTTGTAGGTGCTTCACTACAGTAAGACCAAGAGCAGTGAAGCTTTGTTACTGGCAAGAGAAGATGTTTTTGTCAACACTACCAGATTCTGTCATCTTGTTGGTGCTCATATTCCAAGATGACCTGTAGGTGGCGTGCAACAAGGCAGTAGAAGTGTGCAAGGCTCAGGGTAAGAGCATAGCAAAGCTGGCTCTGCAGTATGCAATGAGGAACCATGACATTGCAACTACACTAGTTGGCATGAACTCAATTGAGCAGGTGTGTTTGCAGTTGGTTATGAGCTTAATTTCTTTCTTAGGTGATATGCATGTAGGTGTTGAAATTTTTTAATGAGTTGCTAAGATAGCAATTGAAGATGTTGATTCAATCTCAGAAGGAAGGGACAAATACAGCCTAAAACAACCTACTATAAAAGAACAACTTACTCAAGGAAGAGCACCTGGGGGTGCCTTCCAAGCACTCTTTATCTATCAGGGTGGAATTTCTCCTCAAGTTTAAGGATGGAAGGGTAGACACCCCAGTTTTGGTCAGAGGTTGGGTCTTTCTCAGATTTTTCTTGTTTTGTGGTTGTGAAAATCACCTGTGTCCTGCCTTGTGAAAAATTAGACTTTTTGTGCCTAAGTTGTTCTCACTGGGTTTGATTTCTGGTGGTTTTCTCAAAGTTTATGCTCCATGCAGGTGCAAGAAAATGTGAAGGCAGCAATTGAGGTAGAGCAGGGTGCAAAATATGATGAGGAGCTGCTAGAGGAAGTTGAAAAAGTTCTACAGCCAGTGAAAAATCTCACATGGTCAAGTGGGAGGGATGAAAATAACTGACGAAACATAAGCTGCTGCTATGGGAGTAGATTCATAGATGCACTGGAGCCGTACTATTGGAACCTTGCAAGTTGGAAGACATAAACCTGTGCTTGCATTTGCCAAATTACAATACAGCACTTTGAGAGAATTGCTTAGAATAATGCAACAATTGTTGTGAACTTCAATAACAAATGATCAAATTCTGAAAGCTGGAAATGGTTCAAATTATGTAAACACAAACTTCTTTTGCTTTTATGAGGCAATCAGGGACACAAAACAAGAGTTCCAAAAACTTTGTAAATGATGGATTTTTGTTCAGCCATGTGTCCAATCAAGCTGGCATCCATGGTGCACCTACATTGTGGGTTTCAATCCTGGAAAGGGCCATGATTCATTGGAGCTTTCTTCTAACCAATATCCACATAAGAATGGAAATTGTCAAATATGTATTGGAGCTCTCATGGTATAGTAGACTCTCTGAATGCTACTCCTTATGGTGCAAGATGAGGTTTACAACTGATCAAGTGATTGAAATGAACATGAGGCTACTTGAGAGTGAACAAATTATTTGAGTGATCAAGCTCAACATTCTAAAACTAAGATCTCTAGACTGCTCTAATATTTGTTTACAAAGAAGACTGGAATTTTCTTTCACATTGGGAGCTTGAGTCACTCCCTAGTTGATTATGTTGTGTATGCGGCCACCCTATCCCATTTAAGATTTTTTCAAGGGTTCCAAGGAGCCGGAGGGGGAGGTGAAGAGGGATAAGATGGTGGGATAGCAGCAAATAGGGGTTTGATGTCAATCCCACCTTTTGTTGCATTGGAATGTGCAATGAGAGCAGCTACAAGCCCTGCATTGCCAACAAGTGATGGTTCTGTCTGTGCAGAATTTGAGCGTATATCAGTGAATTGGTCGTAATTGTCCGGCCCACCAACCATTGCCCCTGGGAGAACATGAGGGTTGGATGCATTCTTATCTCGCCAAATGTAACCCCCTGTACAGCTGTATCTTTGGTTGTCAAAAGGCATGGAGGCAGCCCGGTGATGTACTTGTTGGGGAAATTTGTCGCTGAACCCCGCAACATAGCTCATGTTTAGAGGGTTAATGCCAAGTATGTAATCAATCTGCAGGCAGTTCAATTCCAAATCTCAATATTTCTCCAATTTGGCAACATCACTGTCACTTTTTGTAGATCATGTAGAGAGCAGCTGCACAACAATCTCTAAGAGAACAAGAAAAAAAATTATCCAACAGGCTACAATCTGTGAGGCAAGGATGTCAGTTCTAATTTGCCTATACCTGGAGACTTCCAAATGCATCAAAAGGTTGATCTCATTGCCATAGCTTTGGAAGTTCAAAAGTTGTAACTGCTAACCAGTTTCTGCCCAAGAAGTGATAAGTGTCATAACTCATGGTTGCCAGAGCTTGCAGCTGTTCTATGTGGTGTGAATCAGGTTGAACACTAAGACTTTGAGTTGTGACTAGGTGGTGTTGTTTAGTGTCTATGGTACAAAAGACTTTTATTGAGTGGGAGAGGACTTGGGAGGCAAAAGTTTTAGTCACCTGTGATTGTGAGAAGTTCCGCAAAATGTTAATCCCAAATTGATTTGGCCCACATTGCCAAATGGGCATGTCTGCTGCTTCTAAATAGTCTGCATAAAGTGCAGCCAAAAATGCAGCATTTGCTACAGCTGGCAATGGTTGAGGCCTCCTTTCATCAAATAGTATCAAACCCGCTGTCACAAAGACACAAAAGGAATAATTATACCTCCAAGTTATATACTGTGCATTGGAAGCCAAAGGACTTCAACACCCAAAACAATAGAGAGGTAAACTTAGTAACAGGAAGATAGACTGAAAGGTGGTATGGAAAGTGGGAAAGTGCAAAGGTTTGGAAACTAAACACATGCATCAAACACCAGAGTAGAAATAAACTTGCCTGGGGTCCGGGGAAATGTGGTGAAGTAAGGAAGATAAGCACACATGACCAAATTTGTCTGATTATTATATTGGCTTAGCATCTGCTCATATGGGTAGCCTGGCCCTTGCAAAATCCGTAACCTTGTCAAAAGTAGCTGCACATGAGTAGGTTGATGTTCAATATTATGTAGCATATCCTAAATCCCTATAGTGCACGCTGTTTATTGTTTTTGAGCTTTCACATACATATTGGAAACTAGCATGACATTCAGAGTCAGCTTTGTAGTTCCCTACTCTACTACTTTAGAAATCCTAGGCAATGGATCTAATCCTTAGCTCCAAATCAAAGACCACCCCTGAAGAAATCAGAAAGGAAAATCTACAATTCAACATAGCCTCAGTAGAAAAGGTTGCATACCTGGGCACCCACTAGCTTGTTGTCCCAATCAAAAACCCCAAAATATTGTGCTGCACCTGGGTTGGTATTATTAGTGGCTTGGTATGTGACTTGACTAAGATATGAACTGTTCCCTGTTGCATAATACAGCCAAGCTCCTCCCCAAAGAAGCTCGTCATAGTAACCTGAAGAGTTGTAAAATTCCACCTCTGATTGGAGTAAGCCACCATTTGCACTGTATGTCCCTTGCACATCCACAGCAAATTTATAAAGGGCAGTGGCTCCTTTCAGTAGTTCTTTGGAATAATCTGGTGTGTCTTTGAACACTATGGAGGCTGCGGCTAATGCTGCTGCCATTTCACCAGCTAAGTCTGAACCTACATAAACAGGGAGGGCTATCCGTGAAGTATCGTCAAAATAGTCCAGGTCCTCCGGCCTCTCCCAACAGGTGAGATCATTTTGACCTGGGGTATTTCCAACTCCCACCTGTACAATCCATGCTCAATTGATTCAATCTTAACAGCCAATGATTCTATAGTTTTTTTGGTAAATTATCTCATCCTGTTGCTAAAGTTGTCAGTGCTTAAACAAACTTGATTTGTATAATTTGAATTGGCAAAAACAGATAGAACTAGGTGGGGATTATTATCACAGGAATATTTAGCATCAATTTGATGCGCTGTTAGCTATTCTGGTGTTAAACTAGAGCTTAACTTTTCTTTTCACTTCGCAACATAAGATCTGCTGGGGTGAATGTCTAAGGATTAGTGTACAATAAGTGATACAATTCCATTTGGATTTGCTACTTTTCATTTACCGCACTTACACTTTTAACATCATACACACAGCTACAAAGAGCACCACACACCCACTGACATACAAACAACTCTCTCACTTGTGAATACAAACAACATAATTGTCAAACCATTAGTTTGTCAAAATTCAACACCATGTCTTGAAGCTGAATAGAAGCACAGTGTGTTTGGCGTGCACCTGTACATAGATCTTATCCACATTTGATGCATTGAATGTTTCCAAAATGTAGTCTGTGCCCCATTTGATGATTTCCATGATATGCTCCATTTCTCCAATTGCTTCATATCTGGACCCATATTCTATAGCTCCCCAACTCAATAGTGTCATGGTAAAGGCTCCAGGAAATCCAAATTTTATATTGTCACCCGCATCATAATAGCCTCCTGTAAGGTTTGTCTTCACATTGTCTAAAGTGTTTTGCCCATCAAGTAAGGCTGATGGACCTCGCCATGTTACATTGTTTGCAGGTGGCAAGTAACCAGCTACAAAGAAATAACATATATTGAAGAATCAGAACAAAGATTTTAGCCTGCTTGAAAGTTCCAATTGCAAACTTGCACAATTTCATCTCGAACAGTCAGCAACATCCAAATTTGAAGACATCTACAGATTTGGCCACAACATAATCATGTAGAATTCAGCTATAGATACAATAATGATAATCAGGGTTTTCTTTTCAATTTTGTGATGCAGAGCCACAGTGACAACCATCCACAAGAGGAAAGAGCCCAATTTGGCTACAGTTCAGAGAGGATGGTAAACATTTTCTAGAATCCTGCTATGTTTTGGCGAGTGTCTAAATATGACAAACTTCCATTTTTTTCTCCTCAGAATGTGTCAAACTAAAAGGCATCTAAAGGCAATCTTGCAACAGTGGGGAAAAAAAAACGTCTCACTTAGATGTGAAATTTTGCACAAAAAACTTGGCTGATGATGTTAGCTTACATACTCAGAACCTAGATAGACAATAGATCACAAAAACATTAGATCAAACGAACTAGCATGGTTTCCAATCACAATGAGAGATAGAACCAAAGGATCAAAAGAAACAGACATGTAGGTTTTTGAAGTGTCAAAGAAACTTTGATGCTTGTATCGAGTTTCCAAGAAGCCATCAGCAACAAAACCACCTTATATAGGAGAAACCAAAGCAGCTTCCAAAGATTGCTAAAGACCAATGCCAGGGCAGGAGGCTTGGGGGCTTACATTTTTGGAAGTCGAAAAAATTGAGCGCCATCCCTAAGGCGACTGTATAGTTGTCCACAGGTGGCGGCTGAGGATGGTGTTTGGGGCCATACTTCCACACCACAATGCCAATGCCAGCGCCTAAGCATGCAGTCCAAAAGACACAAACGGAGAACAAGAAGAACCTAATGTCACAAGTGATACAACCCAAGTCCACTTGTGTGGGCTTCCTCGTTCTCCTGGTGTCCAAGAGCCAACTCCGTTGCGTCTCGTCTAGTTCCTCCAGCCTTCGCCTAGATGGTGGCCCCTCGCTGATGATCTCAACCTCAGACGTTGACGTCGAGTTCCGACTCAAGATGTTGTCGTCTGAGGCAGCTCCAGCCTCCACCTCTAGTGCTACTGGCCAACGGTTATGATACATGTTTTCTTCTTTGATCTGAACTAATGTCCCTTCTATATCCTACAATAAAAATCTCTCTCCTTTTTCTCCTTTAAGAATCCAATTTATCTCCCAATACACAATACACGCAATTTGCTTGTACTACGACGCAACAAAACTTTAAAGCCTTGGTGGTTTTTCATCATGAAAACCTTGAACAACACAACATGTCAACTAGAGTGATCAGTTTGTTTGAACATTACCTCTTCTGTGTTTTTCCTCTTCCGCTCACAAGGTCTCACTCCCAATCTAGTTCTTGGATTCTTCCCTTATTGCCTTAGAAATCATTTCTAGCCTTCTCTATTTTCAACGCTAGCAACACGACTCCTAAATCCACTGAACTGATCTTCTCATACTCCAAGACACATCAAAGGGAAAACTGATTGTTGTTGTTTTAGATCAAGTCAGCTTCTACTGATGTAAATTTTTTCAAAAATTCTAATGCACAAACATGACATCCAACTCTTTATTTTGGTCTTCATGTGTCGATTTCCTCTACACTAGTCACTCGCCAATCCCTCTTGATTATTGTGGTGCCAAATAACAATTTCTTCTCGCTAACCTATCCTCCACAATATTCTAACTATCACTCTTCAGCACTGTTCTCTTATGTTCTCCCCATTTTCCGATTCTTTCATGCTTTTTCCTTGCTCTTTTCTCCAGTTATGCTTTGCTTCTCAAATTTATGCTCTCCATTCACACTGCTTCTAGGTTTTCTCAAGCTCAATTTTCGGTGTTGTCTACTTTTATGCATTGAATGTCTTATTGAAAAATTTCCACTAATATCTTAATCCTACTCCACATTACCTCTAGCCTGAATTCTTTTGTTTGAACTTGATCACTGATTACGATCTTGGACACAACAGCTAGCTTCAACACCAAAAGTAGTCACTCTTCCAAGAACATTTGACCATGTCCTTCGTTAACTTCTTGAAACTTTACAAAGAGAGATGAAATAGACTCTGTCTTTGAGGCACTCCAATGCATGATTTCAATGACTTCTTCGCATCAAAATTCCATCCTCTTTCTGGAATCCAAAATCGTCGTCCTTATCATGAAACGTGGTTCCCAAGAAGGTATGCAAGTCATTCCAATGCTTGATCTAAATCATTCCTTTGCATCAAATTCCATCCTCTTGTGCACAATTTTCTGGAATCCACGATCATCGTCCTTGATCATGAAACATGGTTCACAAGAAGGAAGGTGTGCAAGTCATTCCAATGCTTGCTTTGAATCACTCCTTTGCATCGGATTGCATTCTCTCGCAATTTTCTAGAATTCATGATGATCTTCCTTATCGTGAGAGAAGAAAAACACAACCTTGCATAAGATCACGTCCGTATACTAACCACACATGTTCTTGTCGAGGGTAGGTGCCATGGATACCGAGAAATTGTGTTTCCATTGTGATTGTAGAGAAGAGGTCGGTTATCCTTTGTCTACTACAATTGCATGCCATATACCTTTCCAATTTGTTCCTTTTTTCCGAGTACAAGAAACTTGGCCAACTGGAGGTAGAATCGCAAGAGGATTTCCAAGAAAACAAAGGGTGGAATATTCCAAAAGATGAAGACAAGATGAGCGGGTATGCGTGGTGTAAGGGTGCATGGTGCAAAGTGCATGGCATTTAGGGGGAAAAAAAGTCTTGCTTTCGCCCCAAAAAAAAGGAAAAAAAAAAGAAACACAAGAAGAAGAAAAACAAAACCCAAAAGAACTAACCGCAAGGTACCCAAGTCAAGAAAGCAAAAGAAAAACACCTAAAAAATTTGAAGTTGTAAAGTTTGAACTCGGTAGTAGCCAAATTAAGCTATTTATTCTACAGAGGTCCCACCTGTTGGGCCTCCAACTGGCACTTGCAAAATTAGATTCCATTGAAAATAAAATACGTGGGCGAGGTTTGTGGCACATGCAATGATATTCACATCAAATTTACTTAGTTTTTCACATTAAATTGTATTTTCAAACTATTTCATTTACTTTATACATAACAGTTTTTATTTCCTAACATAAGATAACAATGCAATTAAACTGAAATTGCACAAGGAAAACAAAAACCAAAATAATGGAATAGATCTTTGAAAGAAGTGGAATGCCAATCATTTGCCCACCCTTGCTTTCTAAAGCCTTGAATCCAAAGCCCCTATAGTAAAGCAAGTTCTAACTTATTAACTATTTTATATACATGTGTGCTTGATTGTCACTTACTTGTGTCCGTGAGGGGCAAGTTACCTGTAGCATTAAACAGTTATAGACCCAAGTAAGAGCATCTCCACCCCTAAAACTGTAAACAACTCCTTTATGTTAAAATAAAATAGTGTTTAATGATCACTGTCCCCACCCACAAACGTGGTAAAAGTCTCTTTAAGTAAATAGTCTTTAAATAGACCTGACTATTTATATCTTCACATCTGGACGAGTAATAGTCACTGTCCAAATCCATAGTAGAAAAAAGATTTGAAAGGGGTTAAAATGACCACTGCAAAATGGACATCAATACAGGAGCGCAGCAGCAAGATTTCACGCTATCCTTCTCCAAGATTTAGTGAAAAGGGGTGTTTGCAGGTGTGGGGTGGAGATGCCCTAAGTGCGTAGTACTTGCCAAAAGGCATGTCCCCACCCAATAAAACAAGTGAAGACCACCATCACAATGTGGTTCAAATTAGTGTTTTACTTTCTTCAATGTGCCCAAATATTTAGAAGCATCCAATTTTCAGACCTGTTACAGATACTATAGGTAATTTTAGGTTTAGGGAACAATATATGTAATTTGAGATGCCCTCCAATTGGCATATCCAAAGCATTGCACAACATGTTTTCTGGGCATAAGTTTAACCGCTATGTTGAAGAAAAACACAAATATGCTGAAAACGTGCACCAAATTTGTATGACCTGATGTTTAGGGATTGAAAGGAAATATTGCCCTTTCCTTCTCAGCTATGACCATGCATTGTACATCCAATTGATTTGACTGAACAAAAGGCAAAAATTGAACCCATGATTTGAAAGAAGAAAAAGAAAAAATTGCACCCATACTACACCAAAGCTGAAGACCAAATTTATGAATCTTTTGACATACTTGGAATTTGGCGATTGCACAGGAGGAAAGGACGGAGTCCTCATGTGCATGCAGAATTAGCATGAACATATTTTGAACAACTCTGAAAGACTTAACAGAGCACCAGACTGCAGTCCATAGTATGAAAAGGTAATGAATACCAGAGCCATGGCTCAACTTTAATTCCTTCAAATGCTACAAGGAAATCTGTGTGGGTTTTAGATATACAACTGACATTTCCAAACCTCTGCTTCTGGACCTTAATCTAATTTCATTAAATATGTTTTTATTATGTAAATTAGTAAGGATTAATGTAGGTAAGTAACACACACAAGACAATTTTCTACTCTTGAATGCCATCAGATTTAGAGCCAAGTGCAGGACCCAAATTCCCAGACCATCCCCACTCCAGGAACTTACCAAGCATAAAGATCTTGGCAATTTTGACATCTCTGATTTTGTTTGCAAAGGAGGAGAAGCACCTTACACAGAAGGTGCTATCTTCTATTGAGGATGAATTTACCGAGGGTAAGTGACACAGCCTCTTTCTCCAAGCTACTATTATCTGCTTGTTGAGACACACATGAGATGTGGCCTCCTCATCCAAGCTCCTAGCCTGCCTGTTCAATACTCACGGCCCTGCTTCCTTAGCTTAGACTATCGTAGCACCTGGGCAGGTTCGGCACACAAGTGTCGAATAACTAATTTATTTTTGAATTTAAGATTTGTCATGTGAATTTTTAAATTTGAACTTTTCAACATATAAAGAATTTAGATGTTAAATTCTAACTCAACTTTAGAGTTCTCCTATATTGTCCTTGTGGTCAGTGTGTTCACAACTAACGTGCTTGTCTGTACTAAGCCATGGTTTGATTCCGGATTCTTGCAATCTTCCTTTTGCCCATGTACTATGATACCCAAACTGCACAACCTCATTAGTCTAATACATTCACACACCTGGCCACACATGAGAGGGTCATTCCACTAACTTAAACAAATGTAAAGTTAAATTGTTGTGAACTTCCAATAAAGTCCATGGCCTTATCATGTGAAACCCATTTGGCTTTGTCTTATGGCCAAACCGCGCATTAACTCCCCAAAGAGAGTCAAGGATCCCAAGGACATTGTTGCCAATGCGGCCCTAAGTCCTATCCATCATGCAGTATTCCCAGTTTGGTGTCATAAGGCATCAAACTTTAACCTTTATAGCGCCTCTTGTGCTCATGACTCAATGCTTCCACCTGTTTTGGCTAGGATCAGATCTCTAGGCACTATTCCCATGCCTCAAGTTGGACCCTTACCTTGGCCAACTTGCATCACACTTCACAATGTTCAGGTCCCATTTCAATACGGGTCCTCCCTTGGTGTGAATGCACTTTCGACTAACTCTATGGGCATGGGGGGTGAGACACCCTTGGCCTCACCTCGAGGTTGACCTCCGCATCATCTTGGTTAACCCCAACAACGAGTCCTCAGTGCTGCCTTGCCTACAGGGGCATGTCACTAAAACTCCCTTCACATACACTGAAAAAAATTGTACCAATTCTTTGGATGATATGTGCTTTTGCTCTGCAATGTATGGTACAGAGTAGTCTCCCACTAAAATATTATTATTCTATTTCAAACCTGAAACAAGAGTTTTGTAAAAGAATTCATTTGAATTTTGGGATCCTCAAGAGTCAAAATAATCAGTGAGCTAAGATCATGAAATAGATGTGGAACATAGGAATTTGAATATAACACTCCTGTACTATGATCCAATGACTTTACAAAACATCCCACACTTGGGCACCCAAGTGCAAAATATTGCAATCCAACATAAAACCAGAAAAAAATGAGTAACAACTTGCAAAGGTTCGTTAACAAGGGGTGTGTCACACTGTGGCCTTGCCATTTACAACTAAAAAGTATCTTAAAGCAAAAGAAGAATTACAAAAACTCAAATATTTCACCATGCAAAAATACAATCTTCAAAAAATCCTCTAAAAGAAACCAAAATCCTTCAAGATATTATAACTCTATAACTAATCTCAAGTTACAACACAAGCCAAAATATCATCTTTCAAAAAGCCTCATATAAAAATAGACCTACTATTATTACTTAGGGGCCAAAATCCATTAAGCTACTATACTCTATAATGAATCTAAACACAATATCCTTGCCTTGGTAGGCAAAGCCAATAAAAGAGCATTAGCCCTGGATGAAGGAGAACACCCCTTTGGAGCAACTTTTTGTGTGTTTGTCCCAGGCGCATGCAATGAAGGTTGCTCCAGACTCCAGAGGAACACATAATTGTTGGTTCCACTATCAACTTTTGGACAGCTGGTCATGGTATTGGGTTCAGGTTTTTTTTTATGTTGTGAAATTTCTCCACTTGGCCAAAAAAAAAAGAAAGGGTCGGGGGAAGGGGGGTGGCTGTGACTTTTACAAAGGATTTTTTCGGAGATAAAATGGCCCAAAGTTGCCATGTTTCGAGGGGACAAAAAAAGAAAGTTGAATTCACCATGTTTAGACCACCCGTTCTTGTGTGTTGTTGCCAGTACATAGGGGTTTGAAAAAAACTCTACTTTTTCCTCTCACCTCTAGCCAAATTTGGCTAAATCCTCTTGTGGATGATCACCACCTGTCTACCCACCTCACAACATTGAACCCCGATTGGGTTGGAGACTGATTTTTGGCTGGTATGAGTTTGTAAGTAAATGGACTCAATTTTCATTGTTGTCAATTAATTGTTTGAATTTTTTTCAAAATTCATGTGGACGATTATTTATCTAAGAATTATAATTTATAATTTCATTAATTTAAAAATAAAATGAAATAGATTAAAATTTTCTTAATATTAAAAATTATTTTAAAAAATATATATCTTAACAATTTTCACAACCTTGTCATTTCACTAGGTTCTATATGATAATGTAAGGGAATTTTAACTATCTTAATTTGCTCAAATAAAATGAACTTAGGTTCTTTAAGTACAATGATAAGAGGATGATTTTAATGGGGCAATTTTAAAATTAAAATTTTGATCAAAATAAGTTTCAATTAATGGTCAAAAATCAATCACCATAGCTTGCAATTATCCTTTATTCTTGTGATATATGCAAATCCTAAAAATAAAATAAAATATATATCATAACATCAAGAGGTTGCCATAATTGGTAACAAGTAACCATTAAATAAGGTTTTAAAAAATTAAAAGCAGAAAGTGACCAAGAATCAATCTAAGAAAAAGAAAAAGAAAACTGAAACCCTTATTCTCTTTTTTTTTTACTTCCTCCTTCATTTCTTCATTCTACTTTTCTTTTCAAAATAGCTTAAAATATTTTTTTTAAAATGCAAAAACACAACTTTACAAAGAAAAAACCCTTTACTATTACAAAAATTTATGTGAAAGAACAACAACAAATGTAGTAGAGCTACAAAAATAATTTTTAAAAAAGATGATGATGAAGTAGTAAATCCGTTCTTCTTGTTATTCTTCTTTTGTTTTTTCTTTGGCAAAAGAGGGAAGAGGAGATTAAGCATATTTCCTTCTTCATTTTTCTTCTTTTGTTGCGACCATGGCCACAACAACTTTTTCTCCTTCTTCCTAAACCCTAAAAAAGTTGTAGCAAGCAAAAGAGAAAGAAAGAGAACTTACCTCTCCACAAAAACATTCAAAAAGTTAGATAACTTTTCCAAGTTGCATGCAAAAGCTCCCCCCACAAAAAAGAAGTTAATCTTGGAACAGGATTTGTCATGAAAGTTTGGCCTTAAAGGATTAAAACAACCTTGAAAAGGTTGACAATGGAAGCAATGGGGAGGGGTGGTTGGGGGAGGGGGCGGGGTGGGGGGGGAACATGGCAATAGGTAGGAGGTTGAGGAGGGTGGGTAGGTAGGGAAAGAATAGGGGACAAATAAGAAAGAACCAAGGTGGAACTCACCACAATGAAAGTTGAAGTTCAGCCCAAATTAAGCTAGAACATGTTTTTTTGGACGGTGTGTTTGTAAATGTTGGGTCACATGGGCCCAACATGCCCACTGATTTGCAAAGAGAATTCCCATGACCAAAAGTATGACCATAAATCATGCATTCACAGAAAAACACAAATTGGCAAACAACATCTTGAAAGAGGTTTAAAAAAAAAAAAAAAACTAGGGTTGCAAATACAAACTACAAACTCTACCTCATGTAAATTATACTTCACATAAAACTAGAACCACCAACACTAGACTACACAATGGCATTCACAACTATTGTAATCATTGACATTTTAGATAGAAGATCTTATTAGATGAACTTAACCCTTAATGGACAAGTGGAAGGAGGTAACTGCAACCACATAACTACCAAAGTTATTAAAATGTTGGAACCTGGCAGAATTGTAAGAAACTCCAAGTTGAATCTTTTGGTTTTTTTTAAAAAATAAATTGATTAAGGAATGGAAAATACCCACCATTGAAAATGCTATGGACCAGCTTCAAATTTTTGCAATTTTGGAGAACTTGACTAAGCTACCATGCTTCATACATAGATGACAAAACAGTATAAAGTAGATAAAAGGAACTCATATGAGGTTGGTGAATAAGAATTTGTTTCATTTGGACTTGGGATGAGGGAGAAACAAATGGTCAAAGATGCACATACAATGGGCATTCACACAATCAAAGAAAGGTAACATTTTGTGAGAGTTTTTGGGCACTTAACTGATCATTCTTACCCCTCCCATGTTTCACTATGTGTTACAAAACTTGGGATGTTGGAGTTGTTAAACCTTTGTCTCACACTTCCCAGGCTCAAAAAAAGTTCTAAGAAAGTTTGAGACATAGGAATGAGACATCAAAAAGGGTTAGAGAGAAGGAATTGTGTGTTTTTAACAACATAGGCATGTTACAATTTGGTTAATAGGAGTTTAGGTAGGAGTAATAGATGGGTAGCCAACCATATTGGTCCATTGTGACATTTAAGGGTTCAAAGTCTGGGAACCAATGAGGTATGCGAAATCCCTAGATGTATATGAACCCTAGTGATGGTTTAAAGATGCATTACAAGATGGTCCCAATTTTTTAAAAGTTGAAATAATAAAATCCCCCATTTTCTTATAGCCATATAATTCATAAATACCCATAAACCCTAGACCCAACTTGGGTAGCCCTTATTGAACTATAAACCACTTAAAGTTAAAATTAATCCTTAGTTCATTGTATTGACCTATTGGTAGGTAGATCTTCAACTATTATTTGTTGAAATGTTTCAACTATATACAAAAGTTCTATAGCAACAAATTCCTTCCTTCAATTTCTTTTGTGATCATCTTCATTTGTTGTGTAATCATCTTCATTTCCTTGCCAGGTTGTTGATGCTTATTGTAATGTATATCTTTGAGGATCAAATCTTGTTGTTCATTGAAAGGCCATATACTTGCAACCTTAAATTTAGACTTGATGTTTTTCTTTGTGAATGATTGTTTATTATATTCATCTAACCATGGTTATTCTGTTTGGTTCCATGTGATTGTTATTAAACATAATTATATATGTGACCTTTCTAAACATTGTTTTAAATGATTTAAATCAAGATACATCTAATGGTTGTAAAACACATGATGTGTGGGATGGTAAGGTGATCATGTTTAGCCCAAACTCTTATGTATATTTTATTGTTTTTAAGGTGACATGGTTGCCATTCCCATCTAAAACTAATAAATGCCTATTGAACAAAAATAAGAACTCCTTGAACAACAAAAAAATCATCCAAGTTTTTTTTTGCATTGTTATGCAAATCCTTAATTTTTCAAAGTTTAATGTAATTGTCCCATAATCTTTTTCTTTTAAAAATGTAGAACCTTGGTAGATTACCTCCCTACAACATTGAAGATGGTGTTATAAACTACATTTGATATTTTCCTAACCGAAACGCTTGTTTTTGTTTGTCTACAAACTTGAATTCTAGTTTTATTTGAATTCCATATATGATTTGTAACATAATTGTGCCGATTATATAATGATAGTAGGTTGGTGTAAAAAGAATTGTAAGAAGTGGGTGTCAATCCCTATGTTCTATAAACTTCCAATCCTTCTACTTGGTGAATGTTCATTTAGGAGTGTTTCTGCTTGAGTGAATACTACAAGCTACTACATGGTATCCCATCCTAGAATAGCGTAGCCCTTATTTGTGTGAGCATTTGAACCTTCATTTTTAGCTATTATAGGCTTATGGGCAATCTACATTCTTGCATGGTTAAGGTCCACATAATCATTACATCATCCGCTTCTTTTGTAAACACACCTCCTATCCCCATATTTTTAAATCTTATTTTGACATTTATATGATTAAAAAATGATCGAGCTTAGAGGAATGTTCCATGACTTGCTAGGCATTTAAAAATAATATGTCTTTTTCTCAACAACATCCATTGTTGCTTCTAATGTTTCATTTGGCCACATGCCTCTTTTGTTTATTGTAGGGATTTGATTCAATTACAATACTAATCTTTTGGTTTCTAATTTAAGAAACTTGTCTACTACTTTCAAATCCAACATGTTTATTTGTCACTTTGAAGCATAATCAAGTTCATGAGTATTTAGTTCGTCTTAGTCTCAACCTCTAGGAATTTGATGGTGTGTGTTTTGGCCCAACTAATGGTATGCATTTTTTCTCTTTTATATATAACTCAAGAATTAAAAAATTGTTATAAGTTAAATGGAAACATTGTTAATGTTTGTTTAGTAGTGTTATAATATAGTTGATCATGAGAGTATAAAAATTTGTAAATTCTTCTCATGCTAAATCAACATCTTCTATTGATGTGTATGCTATGGGAATAAATATATAGGGAGTATTGATATAATTTAGCTAATCTTTGGTTCTTTCACTACACCAAAATGTGGCATATATTAGAGTTATCCATAAAGTGACCATGTTTTCACCTTGTCTTTTGGGCCTCTTTTCACCCCCTATACCGTCTTTCAATGGTATCTACAAAGTAAGGAAATTTCATTAAATTTCAATATAAAATGTTGAAATTTAGCATTTAATGCACAAGGTTTAAAAATAATTATAGTAGTAATACAAGTAGGAGCAATGAAAACATATTTAGTAATAATGGAGGCACTCAAGAAAAATGAAAGATAGGATGAAATTCAAATTTTCACAAAAATTGATGGTATTCTTAATTTCACTCCCAATTGAATGCTAATGTATTTTTTTGCAGGTTTTTTTAAAATCTCACCTTGTGTATGACCAAACTCAAGGTTTTGATATTGTGTTTTCCTTGCTTTATAAATAACTCTATTACTTCACATATTATTCTATTTTTAATAATTTAGGTCACATATTAGTACATGACTATGTAGTAAAATTGGATCATGGCTTATGCCCATAATAATAATTCTCATCATAGTAATTTATGCCATTAATCATGTGACTTTTAATAATACATTTGAAAAATATAATTGAATAATAAATATTTTATTAACCTATGAAATGTCAACACATGTTTAAACATAATGGAACCACATTGACAATCTATCTACCTATTTATTAACATAGCTTATGAACCTTGTGTGTGCTAGAGCTTTAAACAACTTAGGCTAGCTTAAAAAATTAAACTACCTAAATTGAATAACTTCAAATTAAATACAATTTAGAAACCTAAGTAAGAACCTTAGGTAGGTATGTAGGTGGGTAGGCCTAGGTAAGTAGATAAGTAATATCCATTTTATTTTATTTTTGTCACAAGCTTTTAATAAGCTTATCACAAGTGGTATTTACATTTGGGCAAACCCATCCTTGGGTGGTACTACTAGGAATCACCTCAAGGAATCATTAATGAACCAAACACAACCAAATCATTTTTTTGGGCCCTTTTTGTTAAATGTTCTCACAATTATAAATTATTATTTTTTCATGTTTATTAATTGCATGTTCTAATATATGGCTTGAAGTTTATTTAAGAATGTAAAAAATTGAATATTTTAAAAAATATATATTCTTAATTAAAATGGCCCCTTAAAAAATTGACAGCCTCAACTTTGGAAATTCGTAACTAAATCATATTTAATCAATTAATTATCGAATAAAAACCTGAAAATAAAATGACTTCCAAATTACCTTTTTTTTCAAATCATAAAAAAATTAATAAATCATGTTCCAAATTTGTGTTCATAACAAAAAAAGTTCAATGAAAAAAAATAGGTGCTATGTTCTTGAAACTTTTTCCAAATGCAATGATTAAGAACATCAAAATACACAATTTTTTGATATTATTGAAATTTCAAAATCTATGGAACTTAATAAATGTGTGTGTGTGTGTGTATATATATATATGAAAATTGAAATTGAAATGTTTTTTATGATTTTTCAAAGTTCGATGGGTCTAGGAAAATCAAGGTGTGACATTCCTAGTGGTATCACCCAAGGACAAGACTACCCATTTTGAATATATTTAGTGCATGTATTGTGTGTAGATTAATTTTTTTTCATATACTTATATTATTTACAAAGTTGAATTTGTTCACAAAAGATATGGATCCATAAATTTAATGAAAGGGAAACATTATAACATTATCCCACATCATCCTTTGTCCCATACAAAGGGAGTCAACTTTAACCATTCTTATGTTTTTCATATTTTTTTCAAATGAAAAAAAATTAAACTTCATCATTAAAGATTTTTCCAAAATGTACACATTTAAATTTTTCTTAAAAATTCAAGTAATTTGATTGAAAATCATTTTAATCTTCATTATTTCATAGATTGAACAACAATGATGTTTTGAAGATTTTTTCTTTTTCTTTTTCATAAAACGATTTGTAAATAAACATGTTTAAAATCAACATGGATTTTTTTCAGAATTGTAAAAATATAAAATAAAATATTAGATTTCCCCACCTTTTAAACCTATAGTGAATCAATAAAAGTTGTGTTATATTTATTTAAATATATAAATAGAATTTAAAATGAAAATATGTAATTTATTGAACATATAATATTATGTAAATTTCATAATTATCAATTTATACACATATGTTTTTAGTGTGATATTTTTAATTAAATTTTATTATGAATGGTAGATTTTCATATTACTTTTTAAAGGTCTTTTCAGTTCATAAATTATGATTTAATATAAATTATAACATTTTCCCAAGTTTTATGATCAAATATTTTGATAGATTACTAAATTAATACTAATAAATGTGCTTCTTTGGAAGATTCAAAGATTTTATGTCCTTTGGTGATTTTTTAAAATTGTATTTTTTTATTAAGGTATAAGGTTTATTTATCAACAATTGCATGCCCTTTAATGTGACAAACAAGCCCCAATAATGAAACACCCTCTTTAGATTTGTTGGTGTTATTTTGTGAAAATGAGTCCAACCCACCCTTGAAAAAATCATTTTCATTTTTTCTTAAATTGTCTCAAAACACACCCATAACCACAACCAAACGTTCAAAACTTGACTAAAATATTTTCCACCTTATTTGTTTTCAGCTATATGCATGAAAATGTGTCGTTCCTATTTCATCACCAAACATATTTAGATGTAATGATAGTTCTTATTTTTTTAATATTAAAATTTTCCCATGCCCATAATTACACCCAAAAAAATTCCATTTTATACCCTCAAAAAATCAAATACAATTTCTCAAGGCTGAGCAATCAATCACAAAACTTTTTTGAACATTGATCCACATGTGTGCAACCATTCACCAGTGCTGGTCTGCACTAGAGTGATGTATGATTACCAAGTGATGTTCAATGGGGCGCATGTTTACCCTAGGTGACACAGGCAGATTTGTGCTGGATAAGATTAAGAGGAAGTTGGCATTTTGGTGTTTTACCCATCTTCATTAGCCAACTGGCCGCTTATTGTTAATCAAGTCCTTCTCTCATCATTATGCTACTTCATTTCTATTTGGGCTGGATGTAGGAAGGGGTTGTAGCAAGTCTGTGCATTATTACCTAATTCCTTAGTTAGGGTGGGCAGAGAACACACAACTCATAGCAGAGTGAAATGAAATCATGATTGTTATGTGGAAAGGAAAGCACAGGGCCTCATGCCTTTGACTGCCATCCTAGTCTTGAATGGGTAATGTATGCAGTGCAACATGGTTGATCCAGACTTGACAAAAGCAAAAAATGGGGGAGTCAACAATCAATTGGGCATTGTGCCACAAACATACATAGTTATGGGTTCTCTTGTATGGAATAAAATAAGGAGGACCTGGAAGTCATTAGTCCTTAAAAATTAAGTATAGGCATTCTTCCTCATCAGGGAGGACCATATGGGAAGGGAGCTGTGGTGGACCACGAAATTTGAAGGGGACAAATATGAGTTCTCCAAAAAGAGCAGTGGAGAGCCCTACATGTAGTAGGGGACTAAGGAAGGTGGAATCAATTTTGGATAAAGAGTCAGGAGAAGTCATGATGCCTGCGGAAGTAGAGGAGGTGTTTCCTCTTAAACACAAGAAGATGGGCATCTATGGGCAATGGATGGTGAATCAACTTGATCTAAGTTTGACGCATCAAAGACAATCAATGGTTGTGATGGCAATGAAGGGTGAACTTGTCGGGTTGTTGAGGCATATGGGGGATGCAGATCCTTATGTGGTGGTACACAACCAGCACCTTCATGCTAGAAATCTCCCCCACCCCAGTTGTGTTTCCAAATCCCACTTGGGATCCAGGTCTTTTGTTGGGTTCAGTCCTGTTCCATTCAGCCATGGGTTGATCAAGGAGGTGCAGATTCTTGAGGGCTGTGTGCTTAAGGTTCGTGTCTATGACATTCTCAAAGGGAAAAGGACTTCACCAATATGGTTACACTAGCTTACTTCTTTTTGGTGACAAGCTCAAAGGTAGGCTTAAGCACTCTAGCCCTAGTTGGCATTTGCTTAGAGGCATTGTGATCTGGACTATTTGGATTAGAAGGAATGATTCAGTGTTTAATCAGAAGCAATGGCCCCCACACAAGGCCGAGTCTAGGGTGTGGGTTCATCTCATGGAATATGCTAGGACGGCCCTCTCAAAAGGCCTGAGTCTATGGTGTGGGGTCATCTCCTGGATTATGGTAGGCTTGCTTGGAAAGAGGATCTACTTAGAATTGGCAAGTCACCTGACAAACAAGATTCTTTACTGCTTGAATTTGATAAGCTCTGGCGTGTTAGACATTTCATGTGCTATGGAAATGGAAAGGAAATTCTATGGTGTTTGCAACGTCCCAAGTTTGATGAAAGATGTTTGCTGCCCCAGGCCACCTTGGGTGTTGGCCAGTGGAGGGTAAGTGTAAATACACATATGCCCTCGGTGTAAAAAAAACATAAGTGAGAATGATTTAGACTTATGCTGCCTGGCATTTAAATAGTTTTTTTTTCATTTACATGAGGAAGAGTAAAAAAAATTCAACTACGGTTACTCATGTAAATGTTTTTGATGAGTGTAAGTATATATATCATATACTCTTAGTGAATATATTTCTTTGCAATCCACATTAATCAGTTGTAGGCTTCTCCCAAAAGATATTGTTTACTTTTTATTTTTGTAATGGTCCACTTTGGTCAGCTCTTCACAAAAACTTCTAGTACTTCTACTGCTCCTAAAATAGAAGCTTTTACTACCAACAAGGTAGTCCATATTTGCTTCCCTTTAGCCCACATAAAAATAATACAAGCCCACACTTTTGGGCAAAAGATATGGAACAAACTATGGAAGAATATCTTGGGTGCACATTCTTGGATGCATATTGGGTACATGTTGGCCCACCTTATGTTTGAGTTAAATTTTCATTCTTAACTTCGTTCATCAACAATTTCAGCATAGATTTTACCAAGGACTATTGTAATTCATATTAATTAGTTGTCGTGCATCTCAAAGTCAGGTTTTTTTTACAATAAAAACTTAACAATGGACCATTTTGGTTGGCCCAACACTCAAACAAATTCTAAAACTTTGGAAATTCTTTGTTTATGGCACCCATGTTGACATTTTTTTTGGACAAATTTTTTAAGCAAATACATGAATTTACATTAATTTATACAATGGATGAGTGTAAATTATTTACATGTACATGATTTTACACAGCTTAAAACAGATATATGTTGTTTAACGCATCCAAGGTTAAGTATTTACACTTACCCTCACACAGAGGTGGACGAGAGGTTTACATACATGGAGTGTAAATAAGTTTCAAATTTCACATGGAGGGTATGTCTAAATTGGTATATACGTGTTGACCTTTCCAAGAATTGAACCTTACACCTTTGAAGCACATGAAGTAGTCCTCTCCATTTGGTTATCACAATGCATTTGATATGTATAGAACATGTTTTATAATTGTCCTTGACTATCAAATTCTTAAAATATTCAGATTGGGGTTGCTGGGCCCATTTTTTTAATTTAAGTATTTTGACAAAATCTGCTGATTTTCAGCCGTAAGGTACAGGCATGATGCACCCAAATGTTTTTGGAGCAAACCATTATAATGTGTCAAGAGCGTATGTCACATTTCCAAAAGCGGAAGGTAGACTCACTTGTTATGTTGGCTAGCCACAGTAATTTTTGTATATGTGAATTTTCATTAATTTTGACTTGAAAAATATTTTTCAACTAAAACCTTTTTTCTTGGCTATCAAAAGCTAAAGATCGCTTGTTTGTTTCAATAGGTGAATGACAAGGATTATGTTAATTTTGTAAGGAAAATGCTGTTTCAAGGCTAGCTTTCAACTGTAGGAAATGTGCAGAGGGCCGATATGACATTCAACCTCTAGAAGGTAATTGTTTGCAATTTTTCCCTTGGTGAAGGTTGGGGTCATCAAAGAACATGATTTAGTACGTATTGGGGCTTTGTTAGAGAACATTTGAACACCATTGATGTCACCATAACTTGGGGTATCCATTCAAATGGCTTGTCACCAGTAGAAACACTTCTACATTAGGGGTTGATGACCATGTGGCATGTATGTGTACCATTGTATATCTTCTTATCACCTAGGAATCGCTTAAGTGCGCGAGTAACTTAGTCACCCTCTTCACCCCAAGGGCTGATGTGAGGTAGTGGAGGGATTTCTATGCTTGAATATGGTCCTTGAACAATCTTTGCAAATTGTTGAAGAAAGTGGGTGACATTGAAAGATGGAATTTGTCTCCATGGGAATGAGAAGTGAAGTTTTTTTGAAATACCTATAATCACCATTGCTTGCCGCCTAGATTTCCATTGCCATTTAATCCCTAATTGAAGGGCATAGTAGCCAAGTTATTTACCCCAAAAAAATTGATTGCCAATTGTTCACTACTCCCAAAAATATTGGAGCCATATTGGCCACTTTCTGAAAATAAAAAAGAGCCCCTCATTTCTAGTTATACAAAGGAGTTTACATGGAAAAATAGCCCAAATTTAACAGAAATTGATTTTAAAAATTTCCAGATTGCCAGATTTTTCTAATCAATTCCAGCAAGTACCCAAGAATAAAAGGATCCCAGTATTTTTTTTACAAACTTACATATCTATTATATTTTCCCCTGATCATCTCTTTGGTTACATCACATAACTAAAAAAGCATTGGGTAGCTATGTATGTACCAGAGATTTTATTTTTCAATTTTCCGATGTTGCGCCATTGGCTAGCATCCAAAGAGGGATTTAACATTAAATGGTGATAGGGTTTTTGAGCCTGTCTAAATATTTTTTAAATGCTACAAAACTAAAATCAGAGTCCGAATATAGCCCAAAATTTATTTATTTTCCCCTGAAATTTGGTGATCTTTTCCAGAAAGAAAAGGAATATTGCAATAAAATACAGGTCAAAAATGTTATGTTAGTGTGATTCATATTAATTAGTTGGGGTAAGCGTTCCAAGTTCAGAATTTGTTTTAGCAATGAGACTCTTTAACTGGTCCATCACAAAATTCGTAATGCTTTGAAGACTCCCCAATGTAAAACATATTCACTGAAAACATAGAATCATATACTGAAGTGCAAATATTAGCGCACCTCTAATAAGTTCCAAGAGGACAACGATGGGCAAAGCATTAGGGACAAAGTGAGATGCTATTGGGAACATGTTGGGAACCCATTGAGAACTTGATGGGAGCACATTGGGAACAAAAAGGATCTAAAATTAAACCACCATCCCACTCCAGGATTGAGGAAGCTGATGCAGGATTGAGCTCAAGCTGGTTGATGTGAATGAGGTTGCATGACAAAAGGATAGTTTTATGGTGGCCAATTTTCTTAAGTTAAGGTTTTTTCTTGTCATGTCTCTCCCAACAAAGTTGCATATTGAAGTTGCATATTCTTTGCAAACGACTTATATCTATGAATTCAAGTGGGTTGTTGTTGTGTATGAGGTTGGGTGAACCAAAAATTAATTACAAGGGCCAATTCTTTGATTAGAGCTTTCACTCATTTCTTTTTTCTCCTCAATGAATTTGCATATTCTCTCAAAGCAACTTACATCTTTTTTCTTTTTTTTTTTGACACAAATGAACAACAACTTACATCTTTGAGTTTGTGCAACACAAATATATGTTACATCTATTGTAACCAAAAAGAAACGGTGCTCAAAACTGAAATATACAAACTATCTATGTGCTACAACCAACACCAAAACTAAAATTAATTTTCTAACACAAAGATAAAAACAACAAGTTCCAACATAAAAACCCAAAGCTTGGGCCAAGTTCAAAACTCAAGAATCAAATCCTTGGCTTGTTGTAGCAATTTTTAGAGCACATGAATGTAATGTCATTCTACATCCATTAACATTACTCATGAACCATCACCAATTACTATACACTTCATGTTTGAGAAAAATAACACATTTTAATTTTTTGAAAGACTAGTTAGAGATCAAATCCTTCAACGTCCATTCAGTCTTTTGAACTGTTAAATTCCACTCCTCTATTATGCAATGCATCCACTTAGGTTCAATCTCTCAAGATCAATGACTTTGAGACATTAATCCCCTTTCTTATCCATATAGTTGTTCAATTGTGTCATAGTTTTTATGCAAATGGTAATTATTAGGTTTATGCAAAACCATTACAAAAATGGGCAAGAATGTTCGTATGAATCCAAGGTATAAACTTGGCTTTTCAAATTGGTAAAGACCTGGATTTTTCATCAAACTTTATTTCAACTTAAGGATACCTCATATGGGCTCCTCATGTTCACCACTCCACAAAACTAGCCACACAGATTGGACAAAAACCCCTGGATGCTTTCGAAATAAATGCATTGTTTCTACATGCCCAACTTTTTACAACTTGGACCACTTCATTCTATCATCATGTCTCAACACCAACTCTTCAAATACAATTTTGAAATACATTGCGCATTGTCATTAAGTAGCTACTAGTGTAATGGAAGAAAATTCAACAACTACAAGTGTAACAAAAAAACTAAACACTTCATACACAACTAGGTTGATAATTTAGCTCTTCAATCTGCCTTTTATCTACAATTGCACCATCTTCCTTTTCCACTTTTAAAAGTTTCATCAATGTAACTCCATCCTCCACCAATCAATAATTTTGTTGAAATAAGTCTTACATTACACACAAACAACAAACTAACCTTCTTTCCTTCATATGCCCTCTTCAAATCCTTACAATGTTGGATAATTTGGGGAAACAAACAACAATGGAATGTTTTCCACCATCTTTATGCAGAAAGGAGGTAATGACAAAAATCTAAAACCTAAAAACTCCTCAAGTGTTCACACTAATAACATTTCATGTCCACTTCATTTTGATTTACGCTATGAGTTTTTTAATGCAAACCACACCCCAAAAAGATGTTCCAAAAGCATTGGTTATTTCCAAGTGCCTAAGCCACTATTGTCAAGGTCTTGGAAAGTGACAATGTAAATTTTCTCCAAACAAGTTTTTTTTTACTTAAATGGACTTTAGTCTTGCAACCTCACATCTTGAAGTTTATTGCCCCCCTTGAATCATGGTAGGTTCACAAGGTGGACAACTTGAAGTAGAATCTAGTTGTGGCAAATACATAATGATGTGGAACTTTAGTTCACATGGAACCAAATGACCATGATTTACACAAGCATGGGAAGGGCTTCAAAAATAACATTGGTGAATGTTGAAGGTAGATTTTATTGAAACTGGTATTTTACCAGAATTTTATCGAAATTGATTTTTCCCTATTCAATTTCTTTTACCAAAAACCTTTTTACCGAAACCAATTTGTACTATCGATTTAAACTCTATATATTTAGGACTAATTTTTTAAGGATTACGTTCACTACCTATTCCACCAATTCTAATTTTTTTCTTGGAAGTACTTAAGGTTTTGTCCCTTTGTGGATTGTATAAAAGAATATTTTCTAGGGTAAAATTATCTTTTTCTTGCCATAATTCTAAGTAGAATTCTATGTGTGTAGTTTTTTCCTTCATATGTTTGGAATATTTTGATTTTTTATATCCAAATATTATTCCTTGCATTTTTGTTTCAAGTTTGTTTTTGTAGAAAGTTTATGAAATGGTCCTACTAAGATTCAACAATCCCTTTTTGTGTTGAAGCTTTTTGTTTACCTTAGGGGAGTAAAAAGATTTTATTTTCTATTCCCTTGTTTTATTTTCTTCAATAAATGGTAGTTCACCAAGTGGCCTTAACATTTGGTGACCATTCCATGGATATTGAATCCAAAATTTTTTGTTCATTATCATTCCTATTTGGACAAATATTGGTTAAAGCTATTGGACTCTACCATAACAAATCGTGGATTAATTGTTGTTGTTGTTTGACAAATAAAAATAAAAAACCAAAATAACCCATAGATTACAATCTTTTTATAATCATCTATAGTATGCCAACAATGTTGACAAGAAGTATGAAGAAAAGAATGGAGCAAGTGTTGTAAAAAAGTGCTGAAGTAGGCCACATAACCAACCCAAAACGACTAAAACATCCAAAAATTGACCCAGAGGAAGTTGTGACCTTTCACAGTGGGAAGTAAAACAAATTAAAGGACGTTGTCAAAAATACCAAATCAAAAATTGTACAACCTACTAGAAATCATCCACCAGAATTGCAACACATCAAGATTGAACTAGAAATTCCAATTTGGGACCCTATGGAAAATAAAACTTTTTGGTACCATGAAACTATTGTGATAAGTCCACACACCAAAAATAATGAAATTGATCAACTTTAAAAGCGAACTGATGAATTACGTCAGTTTCAAAAGAAGGAACCTTCTAATGAAATACGAAATGTGTAGTCCTCAAAAATGTTCATTTCAAATGAAGAAGAGTTCCATCAAGAAATTCCGATAACCCTTGGTTTTAACATTTGTGCTTATCCTCATGCGTTTTGAACTTGTACTTTTTGTCAAAGTTTAGGTCACTAAACAAATAATTGTTATTATTGGTCTAAAATTTCTTGCTTACACAAATAATATTAATGAACCATAAACCTTATCTAGTATCATTAACTGTTCAAAGTTTAATTCTAAATGTTCAAAATTCAATTTATCCTTTAGCACTACCAAATGTAGCTTGTAGAGAACCAATTATTCCACCTATATCTATTCCACTTACTAGAAATGTCATGGAGCAAAATTTGATAGGTTTTCCAAATTCGATGTATCCTCATGTTGGACCCTATACACCATATTTTAGTTCTGGTTACAGGGGCATAAGGAGTGTTCATATAATGTGGCTTCTTGTGTCTAATCCCCTAACTAACCTTGCAACACCACTAAAGCCAATTTCGAAAATTGCACAAGTGAAATTGTAACAAATCGCAAGGAGCTTTTAGATGAAGATGATGACTATTCCAAAAGTAAGCACAACTCCAAGATGCCATGAATCATTCCTACTAAAAAATTGCACCATGAATGAAGGGGAAGACCATCCCCAATTGGAAATGCTGGTAGACCACCTATTAGTTGACGGGTTGTACCTATCAACAATGGCGATGGTGGACCTTTTGGTGGAGGTGGTAATGGGCCTCCAAGAGGCAATCCTCTAGGAGGTGGTGGTAGTGGTCCTCTAAGAGGTGGTAGTAATGGACCTCTTGGAGACCAAAACTCAAGACCATATGCTGCAAGATTAGCATGGCCGTGGATAAGGCCTACCTAGAATTTGTGGTACCCTTCATGGTATCCTATCCAACCCCCTATAACACCAAATCTTCCACCAAGTAGGAAATTCTTACCCTGCCCCATCTACACTGCAGGAATGGATCCCAATGCTCATGTATGAATTTTTCACAACGCTATTCAAGCCAATGGAAAGAAGAATGATGATGATATTGTCAATTTGTTTTGTTTTACACTTCACGATGCCATATCTAAGTGGGGAGAAAATTTTATGAAAGCCCATCTAGTTTATAAATTTGATGGGTTGGAGGTTATGTCACTACTAGGAAATGCGTCTTGGTTCACTCTGGGTTTCACTAAATTTTTGAGTGAAATTGGACAGTTTTACTTAATGAAATTGTTTAACCCCCTAGTGAACAGGGACTAGTTGCTACGGACAATGACTTGTTTCACTAGTACCTAATGAAACAAGATTACTCTCAAGTGAAATACAAATTTATCAAACCATTCACTTGCTAATTAATTAACTAACTAGTATGGAAATTAATTAAATTTTAATTATTTAATATAGAATATTATTGATAATTTCATGATTTTTAAAGCCTATTATTTATTGACACGTGTCACTACCTACGCTAGGTTAAAAACCTAACCTATGTAGGTAGGCCACGTAATCAACCTAGGCACCTAGCCTAGGAATTCGATAGGAGAATATTTGGTCAACATACCATTATTGACCACACATAACACCACCCATGAAGTTTGATCCCTTGACTTTTGGAATGGGGGCAAACATCCTTACCATCAAGCCACCCCATTTTTTGTGATAATATGTTACATTACATTCTATTTATCAAATACTTCATTTTAAACATTACAAAAACATAAACTTTGAAAATTCATATCTTATCGAGATTTTGTTCAAATGAAATTATTCGAGTTTATTTTTTAAGAAAATTCAATAATATACATAATTACATTTATTTCCTTTTGAAAGTTTAAAATCATTTGAACAAAAAAAAAGTTGAATATCATTATTCAATAACATTTCAATACCCATTCTTTTGAAAAAAAAATTTAATAAATGGATTTTTTTTTGGTTAATATAATAATACTACCTATGTTAAGCTACTTTCAATTATTATATGACTATTTTTCATTAATTGAAATTATTTCACCTTTCATTATTTACGGCTATTTATGGCTATTCTCAATTACTTTTGTTTATTCTAAGTTATTTTTGGCTATTTTAACTTATTTCACCTTAGGCTATTTTGAACTATTATAAGTTTTTTGGGCTATTTTATGTTATTTTTGGCTATTGTATCTTATTTCAATTTAGACTACTTGCAGTTATTATAAATTAATTTTGGCTATTTTAACTTATTTCACCTTAGGCTATTTTCAGTTATTCTAAGTTCTTTTCGCTATTTTATGTTATTTTTGGCTATTGTAGATTATTTCAATTTAGATTACTTGTAGTTATTATAAATTAATTTTGATTATTTTAACTTATTTCACCTTAAGCTATTTTCAACTATTGTAAGTTTTTTTGTCTATTATATGTTATTTTTTGCTATTGTAAATTATTTCAATTTAGACTACTTGTAGCTATTAAAAGTTACTTTTGGCTATTGGTTATTTTTTTATTAGTGTTATTGGTGGTTATTAATGGCTATTGGTACCTATTTTATTTGTGGCTATTAATGTTTTTTAATGGTTATTCTATTAAAAATTATTGGTGGTTATTCTATTAATGGCCATTAGTAGTTATTATATTGTGGCTATTGGTAGTTATTGGTGGTTATTCTATTGGTGGCTATTGGTGGTTATTCTATTGGTGATTATTGGTGGTTATTCTATTAATGGCTATTGGTGGCTATTATATTAATGGCTACTAGTGGTTATTCTATTAATGGCTACTAATGGTTATTTTATTAATGGCTATTGGTGGTTATTCTATTAATGGCTACTAGTGGCTATTTTATTAATGGTTATTCATGATTAATTTATTAATGGCTATCGGTGGCTATTCTATTAATGGCTATTCATGATTACTCTATTAATGGTTATCGGTGGCTATTATATTAATGGCTATTCATGATTAATCTATTAATGGCTATTGATGGCTACTATATTAATGGTTATTCATGATTAATTTATTAATGGCTATCGGTGGCTATTCTATTAATGGCTATTCATGATTAATCTATTAATGGCTATTAGTGGCTATTTTATTAATGGCTATTCATGATTAATCTATTAATGGCTATTGGTGGCTATTTTATTAATGGCTATTCATGTTTAATTTATTAATGGCTATTCGTGGCTATTATATTAATGGCTATTCGTGATTAATATATTAATGACTATTGGTGGCTATTTTATTAATGACTATTGGTGGCTATTTTATTAATGGGTATTGGTGACTATTTTATTAATGGGTATTGGTGACTATTTTATTAATGGCTATTGGTGGTTATTTTATTAATGGGTATTGGTGACTATTTTATTAATGGCTATTGGTGGTTATTTTATTAATGACTATTGGTGGCTATTCCATTAATGGCTATTAATGGTTATTCTATTAATGGCTATTTGTGGTTATTATATTAATGGCTATTTGTGGTTATTATATTAATGACTATTGGTGACTATTCCATTAATGGCTATTGGTTGTTATTCTATTAATGGCTATTGGTGGTTATTTTATTAATGGTTATTGGTGACTATTTTATTAATGGCTATTAGTGATTATTCTATTATAAACCATTAATGGTTATTTTATTGGTGGTTATTGATGGCTATTTTATTAATGGTTATTAATGGTTATTGTATTATAAGTTATTGTTGGTTATTATATTTTATATTACAACTATTGGTGATTATTGTATTATAAATATTATTCGATATTCTATGTTATAATATCATAGGCTATTGGTAGTTATTATATTGTAGGGTATTTGAAATTATTTTTCATAGGTTATTATTTTCTATTCTAAGTAATTTGTACTTTAGGTCATTATATTTTGTTTTAGATTATTTTTAAGTAATTATTCTTAGGATAAAATAATGTATAATAACATAAAATATAAATTAGAATAACTAAAGTAACTTAAAATAATATAGGGTATATCATAAACTAGCATAGATAATATTTTTAAAAACATAGAAATAAACCTATTTGCTATAGTAAATTGTAATAGTGAATTATGTTAACTAGTAATAAAACATGATGTTTACATAATGATATTATAGTGAAATAATTTTCACTAAGTGAAATCAGTAAAATGCAATGAAATTATTTCACTTTTAAGGTCCCATAGTGATTTAAGCTAGTAAATTACACCCCATTTTGGTAGTAGTGTGTTAAAGTGTTACTGAAAAATATAAACGTTTGAACGAGTGTACATGGCATTACAAATGATAAAACAAGGTGGAGATGAGAAGGTGGAAATATATTATAAATGTATATTGAAACTAATGAACTACCTTCAACATCAAGCAGATGATAGTTTGCTAACCACTTTCTTTCAAGTTGAATTGTAGCCATATCTCCATATAGCCACAATGGGGATGAAGAAGGACATCTTATTCAAACATAAGGAAGCTTGTAATCATATGTGAAGAAAACATGGGAGACACCAATGAATACCAAAAATTGTTAGAACCACCAATAAAGCAAGAGAAGGCTAACAAAGGAAGGGGGATAGATGTGATTTGTGATCAATGCAATAAATCGAGACATTCCAAGGAGTGTTGCCATTGGAATTTAAACAACCCAAACAACAAACTTAAAGACAAAAAAAAGGTAGTAGTGAATGGAGTTTCAACACAACTTAGTGGTACATGATATAAATCTAGTAACAAAGGAGGTCATGGAAAAGTGAACAAACTTAATTCCATCATTTATCATTGCTTCATCTGCAATTTTTTGAACATAAAATTTATGATTGCCTTCATAAAGACGTAGGTCAAGCCATGTTTAAGGAAAAGGCAATGAAAGTTGCACCCAAGAAGGACGATGTTGTTGTTGACATGGTTTTGGCAATTACCACCCATAGTCAGATACTCGAAAATGTGATATTCAAGGAGAAAGAACCTTTCAAGAAAAAACATTTAACCAATTGGCAAGAAGAGGAAAAGCTTCAACGTTCATTTGAAAAAATTATTTAGGACATAAAACAAAAGGAGCCACTTGGAGCCAATATACAAACTCTAGTTAAAGCCAACCTCACCAAGAATTTCAATTTAGATGCTAAAAATCAGTTTTCTAGACCTATTGAACTTACCAAGTTTACAAATTTTATTAGATCTACTAGTTCTACCAGCTCTATCAAAAGTATTGATGTTATTAGATTTACTGGAAATATTTGAACAATTGGAATTTGGAAGATATCACCCAACAACTATTGGAAAATAAACACCTTGGGCCAATTCTTCAAAATTCCTCCAAACTTGAAACAATATTTTACTACCAAGTTTTCCCTTGGAAGAAGAACTATCACCCCATCAAGACCTAATCCAATTATCACTTTGGTGGCAATTGATCCTCACATGGTTGTGATACAGATTCAAGTGGGCAAAAACATGGTTGAAAATGTCCTATTGGATGGAGGATCTAGTGTGAACATCACAACAAAGGAACTATGGAAATGGTTAGGGCTTCCTAATCTTAAACCAACATCGTATACACTTTGGATGGCATATCAAACCAACATTAAACCGATTGGACTCATCAAGGACCTCAAAATCCACATTCATGGGATTCCTTAAATTGTAATGTTCATAGTAATGAAGAACAATGTTTTGAATTTCAATCATTCCATGTTGTTAGGTCGACCTTGGTTGTGTAATGCATGTGTTATTCATGATTAGGGAAACAACCTAATTGCAATTGAAGGCAATGGCACAATGCAAACCATCGCTATAACCAAACATTTGGATAGCAATACCAAATGTATCGAGGTTTTGTTGTGTTACAATCTAATGGAGGGAGTCACAAATGAAGAAGAAGAAGTGCTCTTTGCAACAAAACCGAATTTGCTTACACTTGCAACCATCACATTATCGAAACCCGAAATTTTCAGTGTTGCAATTTTTGGTACAAAAGCAAGTATAGAGACCTTACATTCAACTTTCCACATTCTAAGGGACAAATTAGATACTTCATTTACATGCATTAAAATTCAAGACTTAATCATTACATGCTGGACATTACTTGAAAATCACCAGGTAAGATTTCTCAATTTGGGGACTACCAAAAATCCTTAGACAGTTAAACTAAATGCGGCATTGGATGAACTAGTCACCACCAATACCAAAGCATTGCTCCATGAATAGGACATTTTCACATGGAATTATATTGATTTGAAGGGAATTCCACCATGAATTGATTAACATCACATTGAATTGGATATGACTATTCCACTTGTTCATCAAACCAAGTACCAAGTGAACCCAAATTATGTCACAATAGTCAAACAAGATTTGGACAAGCTTTTAAGTGCAAGTTTAATTGCCCCAATGGAGGAAGTTAGTTGGTTATCGCCAATTGTCGTATCAAAAAAAAATGGCAAGCTTAAAATCTACATGGATTTCCAATGACTACTTAATGTTGCTACCAAAAAGGATCCATATCCTTTACCCTTTACTGAAGAGGTGTTGGATGAAATGGCAGGTCATGAGGTCTATTCGTTTTTGGATGGATTTTGTAATTACTACCACATCATGATCACCCTTGAAAACAAGTACAAGACTACATTCATCATTGATTGGGGGGCTTTCTTTGGGTGGTCATGCCATTTGGGCTCAAGAATGTTCCACCAACTTATCAATAGGTGGTGAGTATAACTTTCAAGGACTATCTTGGAATGTTCATGAAACTAATCTTGGATGACTTCAGCATGTTTAGCAATTTGGACACCCATTTACCAAAGCTATGACTATGCTTTGATAAATGCAAAGAATTTGATATAAGCTTGAACCCTAAAAAGTGCATGTTCCTCATGCATTTAAATGTTATCTTGGGATACATGGTATCTAAAGGAAGCAAGCCACCGAATTTGAAAAAAAATTCGACTATTATTCACATGCTTACATCGAAAACACCTAAGGACATTCAAGTTTTCAATGGCATGACACAATACTACCAGTGTTTCATCAAGGACTTTGCCTTCATTATGGCTCCCAAGCTACTATAAAAAATAGAAGCTTTCAAGTGGACGGCAAAGTGCCAATAGGCTTGGGAAGAAATCAAACAACACTACATGGATGCACCAATCTTGATTTCACCTCATTGGGACATTGAGTTTCATATTCACACATACATTTTTAATTTGGTAGTTGAGGCTATGTTGGTGCAGAACCTTACCAAAAAATGCAACCAACTAATTGTTCATGCATCATGGTTACTTAACAACATTGAACGAAATTATATGACAACTAAAAGGGAGGCACTTGCAATGGTGTATGCTCTTTATAAATTTCGTCATTATTTGCTAGGTAATAAATTCCTTTTTTATGTGGACCATATGGCATTGTTATGCTTGGTTTGAAAACCCCAAGTTTTAGGGAAAATAGTAAGGTGGCTATTTCTTTGCTTGGAGTACAATTTTTCGATGATTTATAAATTAAGGAGATCTCATTCCATGGTAGATGCATTATCCCAAATGCTTAATTTCACAAAAGAAAATGGAATATTGGACCAAACAATGGATGCTAACCTCTTCTTCTTATAATTAGTGTGGTTACATGAAATTTCCAAATACCTCACTATTGGAGAATTTTTAGTTCACTATAGCTAGGAGCAAAAAAAAAAACCTAACCTTGAGAACTTTACGTTTTTCCTTGGTATAAGGCAAATTATACTATCAAGGTCAAGACCAAGTTTTGAAGCATTGCCTTGAAGACTCGGAATACCCATAGTTTTTCCTTAGTATAAAACAAATTATACTATCAAGGTCAAAACCAAGTTTTGAAGCATTGCCTTGAAGACTCAGAATACCCATAGTGTTATAGGAAATGCATGAAGGAGTTGGTGGTGGACATTTATCATCCGAAATCACAATTCACAAGATCTTGGACATGAAGTATTGGTGGCCCACAATGCACAAGGATGCTCTTCAATATAACCAAGTTTGTGACAACTATTTGCAAACGGGAAATCTAATACAAAACAACATCTAGCAAACTTGGTAATTTCATTACTAGTAGACACTAATTAAAAACCCCTATTTTTGAACCAAAACGTTTTCAACTAGATGTGATTTGCAACTATGTTGCAACTAGAAATTTTAAAATTTTAAAATTGAATAATGGTAATTACCAATGAAGTTGATTCATCAACTAAAGTGGTTTATAGTTGAAAGTAGTTTTCAACTAGGTGGTGTTTTGCTGAATATTCCATTGAATATTCTTGGCGTCAACAATGTTTATAAGTTGAAATGCCTAATACATTGGTAAACAATAAAAAACATGTCTTGAGTAAAAGCTCATTCTTGGAATATTTTTAACATTTAAGGTTCTTTAGTTGACACATAGTCAAGACGTTAACCAAGGTTCAACTATTTTGGTGACACCATCAATACATGCATGGATGATAAAATGTAATTTCATTTGCAACTATCTTTCAACTCAATTAAACAACTAATAGGTGACTTTGCCTTTATACATATCATATATGTTAATATTTATGCTAAATTTTGATAACACTAAATTACATGAAAGTTTATTTATATAAATGAATAGTTATGTGTGACATGATTTTTGTAATGCATATAAATTTTGAATAAATTCTCTTGCATATAAATTAGTAATTTAATCTTGTATATGTTCATACATGTAATATTTGGTTTTTATGTAAACCAAATTTAATTTATGATATATAATCAATGATAATTAAATTGTGCAATTATAATGTTCATTCATTTCTTGTCATGTGATAGTTTAATATTTATTAAAAATTATGATAAAAACATTAAATTACATGCAATTTTTATTTGTAAAAGTGAATGGTTATGTATGATGTAATTTTTAAAAATGCATTCAAACAATAATATTCAATTTTGAAATTTTTTTGAAATTTTTTTTGAAATATAAGTTGATAATAATGCATAATATGTTCAATATGTGTAATTTCTATTTTTGTAAATCAAATTTAGTTTTCAATATATCAAGTGATGATAGATAATTAATATTTTTGTGGAATTATAATGTTTATTAATTTTAATACATATAATAACTAGGTTAATTTTTTTCAATTTTTTTTCAAAATCCATTAAATTGAAACTACATGTAAACTTTATTTTTAAGAATTAATTTTTTGTAGGATGTAATTTTTTATTTAAAAAATAAATTAAATTTATGATTATATATATATATATATGTCTTGAAATATTAGTTAAATTAATATGTTTGTTAACAAGGTTTTCTATTACTTCGGTTATGAAATTGATTTAAAAGCATAAGAAAACTGAATAGGTTATGATTTTTTCTTCAACAAATTTTGTGGGTAGTTTGTTTATGTCTTTTATCAAAGTATTCCAATATATTACAATAATTTTATTATTTTACTTCATAAACAAAGGGCTTCCTCTTTTTCCTAATTGAAGGAAACAACAAAAAAACATGTCCCAAACTAAAATGTTGTCCAATGTAAGTATTAATGTTCTTATATATTTTAATATTCTTTTGTTTTAACAATAATTTGGAAGTATTAGATGAAATAAAAAAAATTCTTCCTCATAAATTCAAAATTTGGCTACTTGTTTATCTAACCACCTATTCTACCTTGTATTACTAGTTTTGCTCAAAACTTATCTACAAATCTTTTTTTAGTTAACAATGTTCAACACACATAATGATAGTTATTTTTATAAATTTAATAAAACATAATTAAGTTAATATTTGTAATTAATGTGATAATTAATTTAATGTTAACTATTGGTTTGAATATATCTTCAAATTATTTAATTCATTATAATTTTATTTTATATTGAATAATAATAATAATAATAATAAGCATTGTTAGTATGAATATTTAATACATGATTATATAAGTTCAATGTATATATTTCTTTTAGCGCTAATATATTTACTTCAATATTTTTCTAATATTTTATCTTTATTCAATATGTATTATATTAATGTATAATAGTTATGACAAATTAAATGACAAATTATAATAATTAAACAACAACCTAGCTTACATTAACTATAATAGTATTATTAATGTCATTTCTATAAATTTTATTAAAATTAATACTTATCTTGATTATATCTAATGAAATATTTATAAATAGATTCTAAAAATAAATAAATGAATAATATTTTTCACTAGAATATTTTTAATAAATTATTAAATTATGGAATAAAAATTTTTGTTGAATATTTTCTACAATTAATTAGCATTATTAACTAAACTTAAATTAAATAAATTATTAGTTAAGGTCCAAGTTTAATTAAGTTAAAACTAGTTTGTAAATTAGTTGCTACTAATTAAGTTACAATTATGTTATTATAGTTTTCCACTAAGGTAAAGTAATTGACCACCATACACTCAAGTTATTAAAAAACTTTAAATCTTAATACATCTTTCCTTTGTTTTCCAAGTTCAAAATGGTGTTTTAAAGCTCAACTTGGAATAGCCATGGCCACTTAAATCACTCAAGGGTGTAAACATGGTAAAGAATACAAAAAAAGTTGATGAACAAAAATGAAGTTGAAATTGAAACATTTTTTGATCAAAATACTAAAAAGTATATTAAGATTTACTTGAATTTGATTTTCAAACCATTGTGCTTTTAATTGGGTTTATTATAAACATAATAAAAAATTTGAATATTTTTAAAATAATAAAAATAAATAACAAGTATGTTGAAATTGACTTGTCAATATGATGTTCAAACATATTTTTTCAATGTGTAAATTTTAAATTAATGCATAATAATGAAGAAATATCTTATTAGTAATCATTCAACTAAAAATATTGCATGTATAATAATTTTGTGATGGGTTTTGGTTCTACCCTTTGTTAGTTTGACAAGTAGACTATGAAATACATTTAATATGCTTTCACCTTCAAAATTGAAAGTATGCGAGGTAAGTGTTCAGTCATAAGCCTAATTCATACATTCCAATTTAATACATTCATGTTTTTTGTGGTTTTTCTCCATTGGTTCTTTGCATTTGAAGCTTAAAGAATTATAATAAAGCTTAACTTGGTGCACCCATAGTTCTTTAGATCACTCAAATTGAATAAGAAATGAATAAGATATGACATTTTAAAATAATGGGTCATTTATGGAATAAACACATTATCTGATTTTGACATGTTTTATGCTTCTTTTTGTTGTTCCTTTTCTTTTAGAGCTTAAAGAGATAATGTAGAACTTACTTTAACGTTCCCATAGCTTTTTACATCATTCAAATCAAACAAGAAATGAGAAATATCTATAAGTTTTTAGTTGTAGGCCTATATGTGTTGTTAGGCATGACTTCCCATGGTGGAAACTAAAATATTTGTCCCATATTGTTTGGCTTCCATTTTGATAATCTAAACTATATAAGCAAATGCATTAGGAGTATGGAAAATCAAAGGAAACATGAAAATGTAATAGCCATTTGGGATGAGCAACCTTAAAGGCTAAGTTAATTGAAATAGGACTTTATTTTTATTTTAGGTATAGGCCTAACCTAATGCCTATGTTTAGTTTTAGCTTAGCGGCCTAGGTCTAGCTTTAACTTAAGCCTAAACAAGGGGGCCTAGTTTTAGACTTAACCCATTCCTAGGTAATTAGGCACCATGTGTGTTTATAGGCTTAGGTTATGCCAAGTGGCATTAAACTATTGGTCCACCCCTAAACCCTATTAAAATACAACACATGTCATCCCACCATTGGCCAAATGCATTGACCATTGTAGTTGCAACAAAGTTGACCTCTCCACTTAATCTTTACTATGGGTAATCAATGGTGGAATGCTTTCAATGTGCCACATGTCAACACATCATTAGTAAATTGACACAATTGAAATGTAATTGAAATTATAATAAAATATTTTGCTAACATCATATGTAATCAACAAATGATGTTCATCCATTAGTTGAAGGAAGTTGACAACTTTTCATAATTAGGTTGGTAAAATAGTTTACAACTAAAATGGTTAATGATGGCTATTGATGTGGTGTTGACATGTGGCAAACACTTTCAACTAAAATGTCATTGTTAACTTGTACTTGTTAATTTTTTTAGTTTGTAGTTGAGAAAAATATTTTTTAGTTGTAGAAAATACTTTGCAACTATTTTTGTCATTTTCAACTATGTTTTATAGTCAGATGTAGTTAAAAACATAGTTGTAAAAGGGGGGGTTTTCTACTGGTGAAAACCTTTCATGAAATGGGGATTAAATTTTGTTGGCCTAATCAAACCCATAAGCATGTATATCGAAAATGAATACATTTAGGTAGCAATCAACTACACCACCAAGTGGGTGGAAGCAAAGGCATCATGCACTAATACATTAGTTGTGACAACAAAATTCATCTATGAATTCATTCTCACAAGGTTTGGCTATTTGCTTACTTTAATAAATGATCATGACACTCATTTTATCAATGATGCCATTGAGATTCTTACAAACCATTTTCTGTTATGGCATATAACCTTGACCACCTATTACCCACAAGGTAATGGACATGCATAATCCACCAACAAAGTCATTGGTTCGTTGCTTATTAAATTGGTGAATGAAAACTGCACCAACTAGGGTGAACACCTACACACAATTCTATATGTTTACCGCACAACATTCAAGGTAACCACCGAACTCACACCATTTTAGTTGGTTTATGGCCTTTACCCTTCAATGACAACATAATATTTTTTGCCCACGAGCAATTCACATCCCGACCAAAACTTCTTTCCTACTCGTATTTTGATTAATCACATGGTAGAATGGAACACTTAGATGAAAACTGCCAAGAGGTAGTAAATCAAACAGGTACAAAGCAATGGAACATAATGTTATGGGCTCATCAAAACCACAAAATTAAGATTCTCTTTATGGGGGACATAATTCTTTGGTTTCCAAAGGGTGAAAGGAACACACCGAAAAGTTCAAAAAATGATGGTTTGGTTCATGTAAAATATATTATTGTCTTCCCAATAATATTGTACTACTTGTCTGCATTGACATGTTTGAACCAAATCCCATTTTGGTGAACATCAACAAGCTCAAACCCTATAAATATTTGGGAAAAGCTCCTAGAGGACTAAAAGCTACCATCAAAGGGGGAAGAGAGCATAGGGAAAATTGAAAGAATATGGAGGACTCACAAAAAGATTTTTGATATGGTTTTACCAAAAGTAAAACAACACTAAAAACCAAAGTCAATTAAAAAAATCTGGTTGATGACATTAGAAAATCGAAATACAAAACTATTGAACCAGAAAGCATTTTTGGTCCATCGAATTTTGGTAAAAACGAATTGAAAAGTCGACATTCCACCAAATGACACCTTTTTAACAAAATAATTAGAATTTCGATTCAACAAAAAATTCCAACATGGAATCAGCCAAAAGTGAATGTACAATTGAATGTCTCAATATTGGTAAAAATTACATTCCCTATAAGTCCATACAAGATTTTTTAAAAATGATTGAAATGGAAATGAATTTTCTTTTTTTAAATGTTATTATTCTAATATTTGAATAATACATGTTCAATCATTAACAAACCTTCCCAAATTTATGTGAAAACTTGTATTCAATGTAACTAATGTCATTTTTGAATTTGGAAGTCCTAAAAGGAAAACCCACAAAGTTCTTAAGAATATTGCCCCATTTAAAACTTTCAAACAATATGTTTTTGGAACAAAAAAATTGAAAAAAATAAATAAAATGCAACTCATATGGACTTATGAAAATATAATCAAATTTTAACCATTCAAAAGTCCGTAACTATCAAATGGTTAAGGTTTTTAAATAAAAGATTCCTCATATGAATTTATCATCTTGTATTACATCATATATTGAGTCCCAGTAACAAATTTGGAGTGTGAGTCAATATAAAAAATTTCATTTTTTGATGGTCTAGTTAAATGATTGGTCCATATTTTTTGACTTCAAAAGTCCATTATTACTAACAAATAAATTTATTTTATTAATAAATAACCACACAATTTTCTCCGTAATGAAGTTGGTAGTCTAGATCCAAAAGGTGAAGGAGTTTCTGCAAGCCATCACATGTTTCAATCCAAAAATTATTGAATCGGTTGTGCAAAGAGTTTTGGTTGTCATAACTGAAGAGATGGTGACCAAGATGTTCAATTTTTCGAAAATCGGTATCACCAAGCTATTAGCCAAGCCAACCAAAGAAAAGGATATGAAGATATCACCTATCGGAAGATAACTGCACAAGAAGCACTCGTTGACTAGGAAGGATGGAAGGTCTCATTTCTCAAAGGAATGTATGTAACCAAATTATCAGCATTATCCAAGTAACTTAATTGAAGGGCACCCTCAACTTACATGGCAAAAAAATTGATGAACTTTGTAGTCTTGGCCGAACATGGGGTAAAGGTGAACTAGTCGGTCGTGTCTTCAATAACCTTTATAACAGGTTGTGAGATTTGTTTACATCGACAAAACTCGAAGCAAATAGGGACATCATGGAATTCGGTGTTGCCCAAATTGTTGACATCCTCCTCTGCAATTGGTTTCAAGTAGATCCAACTTTCATTGTATCGGATTCAAAGGAAGAAGATGAAGGTGTTGCTAGATTAGCACTGAAAGTTCAAGTGGTAAAAAGTAGTAGAATTTTAAGAGTGTGTTTCTAGTGCACTCCCATTGATCTTAATGAGGAGATGGAGGAAGGTGAAGAAATCGATGGGATGAGTACCCAACCAAAAACCTCGAGGCAATCGAAAATTTCACCCACATTTTTACTGGTGTTAAGATCTTGGAACTTGGGCTAATTTTGTCCCTGGAATCCCATATCATTGCCAAGGAAGCACAATTTGGCTAACAAATCACCAAAAGTGCCAAGTCCATGCAAGAAAGGCATAACACGAAATTTGTGTTTGGTTTGGACTTAATAATTTTTTGGTGCAAAAAAACAATTGAAATTGCATTTGATGCATGCGGGTACTGAAATTCTTTAAAAAAAATTTTAACCAACTACACCAATGCTTAGAAAAAGAGGCAATTTTGGTAGGAGATATACCAAAATTAAATATTCCATTGAAATAATTTTCCAATTGAACCATTAAACAAAGCTCAAAAGAAACAATCGAAGATTACCACCCCCCCTTCATACAACATTTTTAGTACAAGGTGAACTTTTTCTTCCACCTATCGAAATAAAAAATGTTATCATTCCTTTGTTTGTATCTTCATTGAAATCAATAGAAGACTACCTTCTTTGTTCAAAAGACTTTGCTTAAATGGTGGGTAACATTTCAAAAACTTTTTAGTTGGCCATAACAGAAAAAACTTTTGCAAACAAGGTGCTATAGAAAAGCCTATAAGAGGTAGCTGAATTGAAAGGCCACTCCAACACTTGTAGGCTACCAAGCAGCAGGACTTTTTCACAATCCAACATCTACGAACCAAGCTATAGCATTTGGAAGGCACAAAGAAGAAGGTTCACGAGTTGGAAACCAAAAATTCTAATTACCAAAATGAGCTATCGAATCTCCACAAGTAGCTTGTTGAAATTAATAAGATGTTGGGATCCATTGATTTCGAAAAGGCTAAGCTTAAATAGGCTCTTGAGTAGGAGTAAACCAAATGGAAGGTGATGGGGCAATCTTTGACCCTTATCAAAAAACTATTCATTTCAACAAAAGGGAAGGTAGAGCGGTTGGAGGGCCAAAATGAATCACCTATTGAAACTGCATAGAAGTAACAACTAGAGCTACAAAAATCAACCACAAAAATCCAGTTGTTGTAATAAGATTTGGAGGAAGTACAGTAAAATCCAGACATTATTCAAGAAAAGTTTGATTCCTTAAATAAGGAAATGAGGGCGTTGAGGTAGAGGGCGGAGTTCACAAACCTTTACCACCATTGGATGGAAGAGATCAATTACCTCAAAATGGAGTATACTTTCATGAAAGTAGAACTCACAATTTATCAAAAAAGGAGTAAGAAAAGTCAAGCTAAATAGTGAAAGCTCTACAAGGAGCAAGCCAGTGAGATTATCCAAAAGGCATTTGATTCTTACCAAAAATATGAGGAGCTGTAGTAGCTACACCTAGAAACCTATTGAAGGGTGATGCCACATCTAGTGATGCCACATTTCAATTCTGGCAAAGCATAAGTCCACTTCGAATTTGCATCTGAATCTGATACACATAGGAGTGAGGAGCAAAATGAAAGCGGGCATATAGAGGTGGCTTTGATGGTTGCATTGGAATTGCAACCTACTAAACTTGAAGTGAATTTCGATACTATAATTATTTTTGGTGTTGTAGACATTTTCAGTGGAATAGAAGGTTCTACACTAATTCAAGCTTTTGCCCCTATAAAAGCTACAACACATTCTAATAACGCAATTGATCCAGTATGACTATTAAAGACAAGTGTGCAAATTTGGTGGTTGAAACCATTATGGAAGGTGTGACTTTGATTTCGATACAATTGAAAACTACTATTGTCCTTGTTGTTAGTACACCAAGTCCTTCTGCCATAACAAAAGATCTAGGGGTAGATGTTAAGGTAGAGGTTACAAAGGTTATGATTATGGAAAAGTAATGTAAACAATGTAATTACGAGGACATAATCCCAATTAGAAAAGGGGACAATGTTGAAAGTAGATTTTACCAAAACTGGTATTTTATTAGAATTTTACTGAAACCGATTTTTCCCTACTAAATTTTCCTTGTTGAATTTCCTTTATCAAATCTACTCAACCAAAAACCTTTTTACCAAAATCGATTTGTACTACTAGTTTAGATTGTGTATATATAGGATTGATTTTTTTAGGATTAAGCTAATTGCCTATTCCATTGTTTTTGATTTTTTCTTGGAGGTACTTAAAGCTCCATCCCTTTGTGAACTATACAAAAGAATATTTTCTAGAATAAAATTATCTTTTCCTGCCATACTTTTATGTAGAATTCTATGTGTGTGGTTTCTTCCTTTGTATGTTTGGAGTATTTTGATTTTTTGTATGCAAGTTTTCTTCCTTGCATTTTTGTTTCAAGTTTGTTTCTATAGAAAATTTATGAGGTTGTCCAATTAAAATTCAATAGTCCCTTTTTGTGTTGAAATTTTTTTCTTACCTAAGGAGTATAAAAAGATTTTATTCTTTGCTCCCTTGTTTTATTCTTTCCAAAACTTGGTAGTTCACTAAATGGCCTTAACAGTGAGCAATTTGTTTTGGGAGGCAAAAACTTGTCAAACAATAACATGGTTTTCTAAAAATAAAATATTCCAACATTAAATTGTATATCCACTTGCTAGAAGGGGGAAGTTTTAAAAATTATTCCCATAAAAAACCTTTGGAAGTGACTTTGTGAAAGAATCTCACACACTAAAGAATCACCAAGTTGAAATTTTTGAAAGTTTTTGTGAAATCTGGTTCAAGTAGCCATGAAAGAGCACTTAGTTTTTTAGTTGCTGAGATGTCATGTGTAGAAAGCTTGTGCCATATGTTGAAACATGGGGATAACAAAAACTTATTGTTGAAGAAAAAGTTCAAGCTTTAAATAAAGGGAGGATGTGTACAAATGTCTTGTTGTGTAGCATCCTCCTATTTATTCTCTAGGTACTATAAGCTTTATCAATTTCTTAAACATTGACCTTGAAGACCTTCCTTTTGAGTTCCATCAACCAAAATTTGAAGGAGAGGTATGTGGATCTCCATGTATCTTCTGCTTTTTGGTTTATGTTTTTTTTTTTTTGGGTGGGCAACTCCAAAGGCATTCAATGTCTAAGGTAACAAACTTGCCTATTATGTGTGTGTTACTCTCATCCTTCAACCTTGCACTTTAAAATGCAAACCCATGAAAGCTTTTTCATTATAGACTAAACATTTTATAATTTCATTGAATGTACATTTTGAATCTTGTTATATGGAGTAACCTTAAACCCTAAAAGTCATTACACATGGTCAAACCTATTTCAATCTATACTTTCTCCCCAAATTTAACTTCTTGAGCATGACCATTTTTCACTTGAATTACATTGTTTGTTTGCTTGAAATGTAACATTGTTATTTAGTCAATTAAACACACTCTTGTTTGGACCTCCATAAATTCTTAACCAATGACTATTAATCCTTAGATATTGTATCTCTGCATTAGGACAAGTAAACCTTTTTGTCTTTCTAAAAAACACTTGAAAAAATGCTTTAAAAGGATCTTTGGTTGTAAATTCTTCAAGTATTCATCGAAGTTATTGAAATTATTTCACATTAGACAAATGTCAATGAAACTATACTAAGTCACTGCATGTTTTGGTTAATAATGTGCATCAAAGTTCTTGTATTCAAACAACCAACACTCTACACAAAATGTTTGTTAATTCAAAAAACTAGATTATAATAATTACAAATGTTGTAATGTTATAAAATTCTTTAAGCTAAAAAATATTGTGTGTGTGTGTGTGTGTGTGTGTGTGTGTGTTTGGTTAAAAAATAACCAACCTTGTAAAGAACTTTCACTATAGAAATTCGAAATAATAGAAACCAAACACATTCTTTGAATCAATTTTTTTTGAAAAATCAAAGCCAAAGGTTCTTTTGGTTTTCAAAGTTTTGAAAAACTGAAACAAAAGGTTATCAAAAAAAATAATAATCACACCACATGAATATTTTGTCACAAATTCCTTTGAAAAAAAGAAAAAAACAAGGTGACAAAAAATTGTTTTTTTGGGCAGGGTGTTGCCAGGATTATGTCTACTAGTTACAATTTTAAGAGTTCCTTGAAATACTGTTGTAAGTTAAATCAAAACCTGCCTGGAGATGCTTGCCACATTAGGTCCATCAGGAAATTAAACATTGGTGAATAGGTTTAGGGTTCACTTGAAGTGTGATTGATTGTGGCCACAACCATGCAATACAATTGAAGTAAATGCAATAACCATATTGTTCATATTGCTAAATTTTTTGGGTTATTTTTAGTTCAAGTTTTAACTTTCTATGTTTTTCTTCTTTTCAGTCCTAATTTGGAATGCTTTCATTGACGTCCAGGAAAGGTTTTGAACCATGTTTCGGCTTTCTTAATTATGAGTGGAGATTTCTTGAACCTCACATGAGTTATGATGGCACAAATTATAATTAGTATGGCCAATGTGACTATTCAGGTTTTATAATTGGAACAATTTTCATAACCAAAGGCTTCCTTTCCCCTTCGAATGCCTCCACACGTTCATGTGCTCTTCAACTTTTTTAAACGATCCTAATTCACCTGCACACTGGCCAAACCAAATGCCTGTAAATTTTCCATTTGTAATATTGATCTTGGATTAACACACTAACACAGGCTTTTCCCTTCTGCAGGAGGGACTCAACCCAATGCAAACTTCCCAAGCACTTGGTCCAGGGCTTTGTCACCCCCAGTCCCATGACTTCGTCTGGCAGTTCAATCACGAAATCTACACTTCAATTATTTGAGAAAGAATTCCTAAGTTCTCCCTAAAACCCTTCACCTATTGTAGCACACTTATATGCAAGGTAACAACTTACTGCACTGAAAGTCAAGCCACACAACCCATGCCAACATGGGGATCACCCAATGATGATCCCAACATGACAAGTCCACTTTTGGTCTTGCCTAGAAGAACATGTCAGTTCCCCTTCTTCAAAGTGAGGAACTATTTTCACTTCCTATTCAAAAATTTAACTGTTGATGAAATGTTCCATAAAGTTCATTAGAGGTGAACATTCCTCAAAATCTTGGACCAAATGAAAACTAACAAGGAGTCAGGACCAAATGGAAATCAAAATTCTTCAAATTCTATCCCTTGCATTTAAACCAATAAAACCATGTAAAATGTATGGGAAAAAATAATGTTGTTCCATCTTATTGTGACCTATATCCACATTTTGGGCATGGTTTTTCTGATTATTATATTTCTGATTGGCATTTTCAATGGGCACTATGCATTTCATGTTCCTTTAATCTCTCCACATTGATAGGCAGGCTTTTCCAATCTCTAACAAGCAAATGTTAGCAAAGGAGCATCGGCCCCAGTTACTCAAGTGAAGGGCAAGGCCCCAGAGTTGGAGCATAGGATAATGCAGGTGTCAAATCCAGCCCCACATTTGTCGAATGATCCATGCATTGGCCTTACTTATCATAAAGCATGAGGTGCACATATGAGCTTAAACATATCTAGATCGCAAGGCAATAAGATCAGGAGCCCTCTTACACCTACTTAGTAGGTACAACGTAGACCTTACACGGTATTTTTACATCACTATTATTATTTGTGAAGTCATCCATTGCAAAATTATATTTTCATCCCCAAATTCCCTAAGCCAAATGTTGTGGGCTGTGAGGGAAAGAAAACCTTGTATATATATATAAACAAGGATAAAAATCCATCCACAAAAATTACAAGGCATGTGGAAGCAAATGTAAACACATGAAAGGCAAACCAAGACCATCGAAACAGTAGCAATGAAGTGAAAGACATAATGCTAAAAGGGCATTCTCTGCCACAAATCAGCTAGCAAACGAAGGTGCACTAGTGAAAGAGATGAAAAATTGTGCCTAAGTGCGGCAGCCTGTTGAAGAATCTAGAATCACGGAGAGGTCTCACAAACACTTTAAATCAAATATCTTGCAAGTACATTAAATTTAAACTCTAATGAGCTTCTTAAGCCAAAAGTCTTATGAGCACCCTAAGTCAATTTAGGCCTTGACAATAAGCCCAAAGTCCCATGAACACCTTGGGCCACACAAGAATCACACAAATTTTGTCGCCCTATATTGACATGTCCGAGTACACTAAAAAAGTCCAGATAGCTCTGGAGGGCATGCTGCAGCCTGTAATTTTCCCTCTACAGTGCTTGGGTGCATGGTTTTGGGTGTGTTATGTTTGAAGGCGAGCATTATGTTTTTGTAAAGCCCCCTTCTTTTTGGATCCTTGTACAGAAAATATATCTTTCTGTGGTTCTGTGGGAATCTTAAGTGTATTAAGTACATGCCTCTGTTGCATTAATTGAATGAAAATAAGAAAAACAAAACAATGCAGCAGAAAGAAAACTTTTGTTGCAATATTTATGTTGTGCCAGTGCTCTTTTTAAGGATTTTGTGATCGATCAGCCAGAAAATAATTTAGCCAAAATTGGCTATATACCAAATATGAAAGTTACAAAACAGGATCCTTCTATATTCCTCACTACCTATTGGAACTTATCATAAAAATCCAGTGATCTGGAAAAACACAAGTCATAGATTTGTCAAATTTGGTCCATTTTTTCCATGAAAACTCCTTTGTATAGGTCAAAATAATATTTTGCAGCTTTAAATTTGGCAAAAATTCTCCAATGTAAAAAAACACTAGCACTGCCACTTAATGCTTTACCTGCATTAACTACCCACCTTCTGCTTAATTAATTGAATGGAGATAAGAAAAAAAAGAATGCAATAAAAGGAAATTTTTTTGTGATGATCTTTAGACCAGCTAAAGCTCTCAGACTAAGGCACTGGGACTAGGGCATTACCAGAATCAGGGCCTGCCTCAGGTTGTGTAAAAACCTGCCCTAATTTTTGGTAGAGTATACCTATTTAGACGACCATTGTCAGGCACAAGAACTCAGTGAGGATCTTCAAATGGAAGAAATCTTCTAGAGTGGAAGCTCAAGGCCTCTGAAAATTAGGGCAAGTTTTTAACTCTGCAGAAGGGTAGGGCACTCAGCCCTTCTCTGGGTTTTTTTTCCGTGCATGTCACTGGGGCTGACTGCCCTGGTGCCTAGGCACCTCAAAACAAGGAAGGGCCACTTCGACCCTACGCTTCTCAGAGGCAGGCCCCTTATTTAGGCATTGGCCTAGTCCAACGGCTTTATCCTACTCGTCTCCAGTAGAAGCCACCTGACTGCACTGCACTGCCTTCAGTCGACACGTGCAGAGATACAAGTGTTTCAGGTGGCAAAAACAGGGACGGGTCCTCGTGGCATTGAGACCGATGGTCCTCGTGGTCACGGCCCGAGGCCTCGTCACTCCCTTCGCAAATATACTCGTCCCTTGCATTCAGCCTTCGCCAAACATTCCAATTTTGCGTCTTCCGATCGGAGCGATACCAGTCGACGCCAAGTACCTCGTCGATTAGAAGATCTTGATCTGGTTGCTCTTTGTGTGTGTGTGTGTGTTTTTTTTCTCCGAGAGTTTTTCGATCGGAACAAGTCGTTGCAGACGGACAACCCCGGACAAGACGTCGAGGAGCTTCTTCACTTGCCTGATTGTGCGTCCCGGAGATCATCTGGTAAGTTGCTGTAATTGTGATCCATTACGGTCTTTGACGCGCACAGAATCCCTGTATTGATCTTGGTCAGATGTTTTCTTCTCTTCCGCCTAGTTAGATGTTCAGCTGGTTAACCTGCCTGCCCTCATCGAACCGCCAATAGTGCGTTACTATCATAATAGAGGAAGCTTGATTGACAATCTGCCATATCTGCAATTTGGTTCTTCATGGATCGGCCATCTTAGTTACCGTAAGAGCTGGATCCTTTTGCTTACGTGCTTTAGTGCACTTGCGGTTGTTGTGATTAGAATCACATCGAATTTGTTATTGCGGCTGGCTGCATTCTATTCAATAGATCCAAGCGAATAGAAACATAGAGATCATTTCTTTTGTAGCAAATTTTCGGATGCAATTCTTGGCTTCGAGGCTTTGCATGCCCGAGATTCATTTGACGGGAACTAATATATCAATACGATGACCGATGCTTGATGCAAATAGTTGAACATTTTATGATTTTCGCAATAAACTCCTTTTCTCTGACGAATGTGTGCTTGTATATCAGACGCAGAAAAGGAAGGATGCAGGGAGTACAGGGAAACGAGTCACGGCCGAAACCGGATGCATCCGAGATGGAGTCAGAAAGTGCACAGCAAATGCGGACGGCGGGCTTTCACAGGGCGCAGGCAGAGGAATGGCAGAAAAAGGGGTTCGTGGAGAAGCTTCAAACCACCACTAACAATATCAAGGACGCGACTGCTGAACAGATGGACAAGATCGGAGAAGCCTTGAATAATTCATCAGCGACTTCAGCTGAAAAATAGAGCACTCTTGATCTTCATGGAAAGAAACGGTAAAAACCCTATAAATACTTGTATAGAATGGGATCGATGTGGACGAGCTGTTCCATGTATAAACCAGCAGAACAAGAAGACAATACAGACTTCTCAGGATCATTATGTATTTCGTTTGTTTTGGGATGCACTGGACTGTACACTTGAGATCATCACATAATTACTAAATGAAAGCAATGAGTAATTTTGTGGTGGAGGAATTTGTTGCTGTTGCTGCTTGGAAGAATTTCCATTGCAGGCAGAAGACAGGAGATTGCATTGAAAGGAATATGGTCAATCTTTTTTAGTGTATTCAGATAGCATGTTCTACACTGAAATTTGACTTCTGAGAAATTGCTAGGCATTCTGTTCCACGGAGGTATGTCTTGTTCCCGTTTTTCCAGCGGTATCTTCTGTTTTCTCGCAAATTTTGACAGGTCTTTACATGGTGTAAGGCTCTGAGTTGAGGGCATTACCAGAACCGGGTCCATGCTCAGCTACCACCTTGTGCAGCCCCTCCTTCTCGTAATTCCCTCAATTTTCCAGGAATGCCCTCAACCGAGGGCCTTACCTTACACATTTGACCATGTCAAGAGTGCAAAATTGTCTGCCACTTAGCACTCAGTTCAATTAATGTGAGACACAATACATATTGTAACCTGAATAGTCATCATCCATGAGAGCTAGAGACAGTGGTAGATAGTTGTGTGGAGAGTAGGCTGGTGCATGTCTGAACAAAGTAAGGAAGACTCGTCCATAGGTGAAGTGAATCCCTGTACATGAATGGGCTTCAGTTGTCATACTACATTCTTGGGTCCTTAGTAGCAAAATTATTTGTAGGGTAATGCCATGGCGTGAGGGCACCACACACCCTGTTTGAATTGAGGGTAGAGCCTGAGGTCTGGGGTGTCATACCCTACTGTCTGCCCAGAAATTACCCAGCATAAGAACCACATGCATGATTTTCACACCGAGCTATCTTCTCTTGAGTTTAATTGTTGGAATTTAATGTCGAACACTCCATGTTTATCAAATTTCTTCACTTTGAACATCCCCATGTAATGCATGGGCTTCAGTGGTGTTGAGAATGCTTTCAGAAGTATCCGGCCATGTCAAAATCGACAGAGTGGTCAAAATTTGCTTCTCCTATGGATGAGTCTTTGTTACTTAGTTGTGTCAAACATTCATGTGTTCAAGGTCCAGTTGTGATGGACTGGGTATTTTGTGATGGCAATGTTTCCTTGATTAACACTCAGTACCAATATCCGTACTTAAACACAAGGTACATTAAAATTCATTTGACTGCTCTCCAGTGCAATTGTCTAGGTTCTGCACTGATCCTCAGTTATGGCAATGTTAAGCCTAGTTCTTACCATGGCGTACATGAGGCTGCCTCTGACTTGTCTAAAGAGTACTCCTTTCTTATGGGTGAAGAACAAGTTCATAATCAAGTTCTTGTTCATTTGTCTACAGTTGCATTTTTTTAAGTTCAGTGTTGGCATTATCCTAGACTATGGACAACATGAAAGCTTCTGTAAGTCTTTTCTATTCAAACTCATTTACGAAGTTTCCCTTTAGGGTTTTGAGCACGCTCTGTTCTTACATGAAACAATTTTGAAGAAATTGTAATACATATATATACAAGTAATCTAATAAAAATATCACTTTTATCACCAATTCTGCATGGATAACACAAGCAACATACCCAAAATGGAACTTTCTATCAATCTTTAAGACAACTAAATCTCATTAAAAGAGAAATTGCATCAACAAGTTCTCTCTTGATTTTTGTATTAACAAATGTGCAATCTTTGGTAAATGGAGACATTGTATTAGTCTTACCACAAATTTAATTTTGAAATTGTTGATTTGTACTTAGCATGAGTCTAGATTTTATCACTCATGTTTCCACTGTGTTCTCTAAGCAGCCTTTCAATTACTTGGTCATGTTGTAGATAAGCATTAATCTAGTCGCAACAAACTTGTCTGAATCAAACCTTTGTAGCTTGAAGGTAAGGAGGTCATAACATCCCTTATTGTTTGCCTCACAATCTCAATACAATAAATAGTTTTTGAAGTGATAAGACCTTGCATTTGAAGATCGATTTAAGTTTCAAGTCCTTGAGGTTCAAGTGTGTAAAGCCAAAATGGAATTTTGTCAGCAAGTTAAGTGCATTATCACAAAATAAAGTTTTGAAAATTGTATAATGCTCTTAGAACACTCACATATGTATGGAAGCCATGTAAACAACATACACATCTCAGCCCAATTTCCTTCATTCAATTCTTGCTACCCCCTCTACTTCCACTTGTTTCACAAGCATTACAACACGTCTGCAACATCCAACAAGAATCTGCAAACTCTTGCCATACAAATCCTAATAGCATGCCATCATCTTTGACACATACAAATACAAATGCCAATGTTTTGTTTTGGTCAATTTTTTTGATTTTTTGAAAGTGACAATTTTTTTGCTGATATAGCACATTTTAAACTTTTAAGAAAAGAAACTTGTTTTTCCAAGTTTTTTCTCAAAAAAAATCGGGATATAACAAAAATTTGCCACCAAAAAAATCACTATGTTGCATGCAGTTCAGCTTACACCTATATATAATCCCAAGACCATGTTATATGACATGGACCCATCAGTATAGTCTAGTAAGGTGCTTACACCTGGGGGGGGCTACCACCTCTCGAGTGCAGGGAGCTTACATCCATAATGCCCTTAACGGAGTCCCTCACCCTACATGTAAAAGACCTGGCAAGATTTTTGCAGTGTCTTTGTTGGCGGGCGCATTACAACCCATAATAATTTCCTTTGAGAAGGGTGGGTGTTTTAAGAAAAAGAGTGGGCATTATGTTTTTCAAAACACATGCTTTTTATTTTATTTTATTTTAGTTTATTTATCCTGTGATACTCAATGCGTATCATGGGGGGAAAATGTGTAAAAAAAGTGAGGTTGTGAGGTCTTTATGTATAGTAAACAACTTGGTTGTGGCCTTTAAAGGAAGCTGGCCCTCACTCTAGGAAAGCCCACAACCTCGTGCTTTGCCTACACCCACTCTCTTGTTGTTTTGAGGGGGAGGTAGGTAGATCTATATGCCTCAAATGGACAGAAAGTGGTTTTTTTATCATTTATACATGTTTATGATTTCTTTTTGAAAGTTAAAACATTTTGGATTTAAAAGTTTGAAGTTTGAACACCAGGCTATCTGAGGGGGGCATTCCTCAATGTTCCACTCAAAGCCTAAGCCTGTTGCAACAGGTGGTTGTCTTGTAGTGCCAGTCCCTCAATTTGTCAAGGAAATGGGATTGGACATTTTGCTCCTTTAAGATTTGGATTACCTATGTGACTATTAAGATCTCATGTAAGATTTCAACTAGAAAAGAATTGTCAAGTTGTTGACAGAACCAGTCTGCTTGATCTTTAAAAGATCCACTCAAAGACACAAACAGAAACCAAAAGCCCAGCTCATCATACTTGCAAAGAGCTAGCAGACCCAGTCAACACAATACACGGAACAAGCAGTGTTTCTTTTGGGGCAAAATTTAGGATGCGAATCCTACGAAGATTTTATTTTCCTATTGAGAAAATGGCTCAGAGGTCACCAGCCATATATCCAGGGAAAAATGTTTTGAAATCACCAGATTTAGACTAAAGGTTCTAGGATGTGAAAAAAGCATAGCAGTGTCCCAAAAGATTGAGAGAAAACCGTGCAAAACTTTATTTATAAACACACTGCAGATTCCGAAAATGTACAAAGGAGTAAGGAAGAAAAAAGATTTGGACTTTCCTCTCCAACTTGTAGCCAAATCTGGCTAAGTCCTCTTGTGCATGATTCACCTTCCTCATTAAATTTCAATAAATCCCTGGGAAGCAGAGTTTGGGTCTCATTCAGTGTTGCCTCCTATAGACTTTTGAACATACCAGCCTGGTCCTGGTATTGGGTACCTTTTAAAGTTTTCACATAAGCTTTGTCTTGCTATATGGGTACTTTCTAAAATCTTTGTACAAGCTTGGTCTTGATACTAGTTTCAGGTCCAAGGTTGATTTTTGGTTGGTATAAGGCAGGTAGGTACTATGTACATGGAATTGAAACTGGTATAAAACATTGATACTTGTAGGCTGATATTACCTTAGGTCCTTACTAGGCTGGTATTGGCACAAGGCTGGTCTTGCCTCAAGTCCTTACCAGGTTTGTATTGTTCTTGCTACCAGTGTTGATACAAGGTCCAGGCCTATATATGAAACCAACACTGGTCTTGTTTCAGTAAGATCTAAACACATATACATTTACCAATGTTGGCCAGTTTCAGGTTCTTGGAGGAACCCTGGATCTGGTTACTAAAATTTTCAAAGGACCGGTTCCAGTTCAGTTCTGGTTTTTTTTCTTCCCCAAAAATCAAGATTTGGTTCCAGTTCTCACATTTTATTTTAGGAGCAGTTTTGGTTCTAGATCTTACAGTTCTGGTTCCTATACTAGGACTTCAAAATTCAAAAATTCAGGAAAGCCGTCTAGATTTTTTTTTTAAAAATAAAAAGCCACAAAAAATCTGGAAATTTTGGAATATAATCCAGAAAATTAAAAAAAGAATTGCAATAGTCAGAAAGGTAATCCAGTTTATTTTGGAAATTTTCAGGATAACCAAATAAAAATTTTAGGGGAAAAACCATCTAAAAAATCAGCAAATAATCCCAAAAATCAAAAAAGAAGGAATAATCAATAAAGAAAAATAATTCAAAAAGTCGAAAAAATGCAAAAAGTCATGATCAACAATGAGGAAAAACTTAGACTTTTATTCCAGAAATGAGAGCTGTTTACAAAAAATTGATACTGTTGACTCGAATATAAACTAGCCTACTTTTATCCCTTAAATTTAAACTGTAAACTAATTACATTTAGGTCTATGGAGGATCAGCATTGTATTTTTTTCAATGCCATTTGGTTCTATGTTTGAAGGTTTCATGCATCAATATCCGTCCAGCACTCTAAAAAAAGGACTCTTGTCACCCAAAACCTAAAACCAAAAACATACAACCCAGCAATTCAAAAACTACATTTATTCTTCAAGTTAGAGTTTATGGTAGCACTTTCGTTCCTCCATAAGTTGCTCCATTTTTCCAAGGCCTAAGATCAAACATCAAAAAATAAAAAATTGACAATATATATGAAATAAAAAAAATTACCTAGAGCCCAATACCACTTTCCTCCAACTCAAGTAGCCCAATTTTCTCAATCACATCCTTGCTTTCGTCAATTAGGATGTAAATTTAAGAGCTCCACACCTACATGATCATTTGGGTTAAAAACGTTATATACAAAAATAAGGAGTGGAAGCAATACCTAATGGTCATACTCATCTATAATTTGTGATGTTTTTTCCTTGCCAACAAACTAAAGGACTAGCCCCAAACCAGTGTAACAAACTAAGGTCTAGTTCATCATGCACAGTATATTCTAATTTTTGGCATTTTGAAAAGATTGCATAAATGAAGGTTTAAGACTTGTACCACTTGGTTTTGCATGTTTTGTTGAAAGAGTTAGAGCTTTCCATCAAAATCTTGGTTTCATTAGAATCAAGTGCCAAACAATTTACCCAAAATTAGCATACAAGTGATATGACAACAACAAGAGCATCCAAAAGCAACCAATATCCTTAATTCTAGTCCAACACACATTGTTGAACCATGAGCCCTAAAATATTAACAAGAATTTGGGCCACTATCAAACTTGAAGATTTGACACACAACCTTGCAATGCCAAAGATTGCTGCATTTCATAACAAAAAACAACATGCTCCAACTCAAAAGTCTCCAAGAATAGGATGACTCTTGAAGCAAAGCAAGTCATCACAAGAATTTTGAATTTATGTGTAGCCACCTTGGTGAATTCACATGCCTTGAACCATTCTAGCTGTCTTTTACCACTTTTATTCGTCCAAGGCCTAGTTTTTTCCAAAATAAAATTAATTATGCTTTGTTAATTGAAATTTAGGTTAAATCAACTCATACCTTGGAATCATTTGTGGGATATTGACAACACTTGGACATTGCATGGCCCTAACAAGTCCCTGCAAAACGTGTAAACAAGCTTAAAACTTCACAATACGTGATAAAAGTTGAAACAAAAGTCATGGCGGAAATATTACCTCCTTCATCTTTGACATACGCAATAACACAAACATTAAGCCCATGTTTCACAAGAAAATAATTCACTTGTAAAGCCATGGCACTTCCAACTGTATTTATAATTTCAAAAAATCCCAAAATTACATAACCATGTTCCCACTTGTCATTTCAAAAATGGAAAATAAACACAAAAGTATTGACACCTTTTTAAACATTCATAAATCAAAATTAATTATGCATGAATGACATGGATCAAGGGTTGGATATTTCCCGTGGTGTTTTTTGCCATCCAAGCAAAATATCATCTTTTTAATTGTTGCCCCAATGGAAAATTGGGGTGAAAATTCTATTTCAATATCAATATCCTAAAATATGGTTCTTTCACAAATGAAAATGGAAAAAGCTCTTTTGCAATCATCAACCCTAAATCCTCCTCAAATTGAATTTGGTGAGGATCATTTTTGTTATAAGGAACATAATTACCAAAGAAAGTAGAAATATTTCTAGGGGTCAAACTAAACAATATTTTTTGTTGAACATTTTTCTTTTCCAAGCCCATCCTTTTTTCGTTCAATCCATTCTTTCCAAAATTGCCAATGATTGCCTTCCAAATCATTACCATGAAACATGGGTCCAATTCATTAACCCATTTCACTAGAAGGCCTTTAAAGTGAAATTGGTTCACTAACTACTATTTTAGTCTAATGTGATTTCACCATGGGTGAAATCATTTACACCTAATTTACTAAGGTTCATTTTTTATTATTCAAATAATTTATAAATTAATAGAAATAAAATATATTGAATGTAAGTATTTATTAATTTATTAAAAGATTTGGTAGTCGTAAAACTCTTAAAACATGTTATAATTTGTATTAAATTTATTTTCATGAATGAAAACACCTTTCCAAAAAAAATGATGAAAATATTTTTCAAAATTAATTTCAATAAAATTTACAATACTAAAAATATTATATGTGTATAAACTAATAATTAATAAGTTCACATACAATGTTACTATTTTACATAATGTTAATACTTTATATAACATTACAAAAAAAAAATTAAAATAATATTATGTATTTAATAACTTAGTGAAATTCTTAGTGAACTAGGGGCACATCCTTATTAATGAATGTTTTCACAATGTAGAAATCCCATTTGTAGATCTATAGCTTATCAGGTTGCTTTTCTATTTTACATTTGGAGCAAGTGAATAACAAATAACACATTTTAGTCACTTAGATTATGGGTTGAGTTTGAACTTACCTCTTGAGAAGAAAAATACATAGGCACATAGAATACCCAAGTTGTGAAATTCTAACTTTTAAGTTTCCAAAAATCTTGGTTTTCCACCAACGAAGCCCATAATTCTAGATGATTTGTGCTTGTAAAATTTTCTACCAATGAACATAAGTATGCTAAAGTATGCCAAAAAACTATTGTTTGAATGCAAAAAATAGAATTGTCAACTTTGGAGGTTAAAAAGTAAGACACGTTCTTTGAAAATTAATGTTTAAACTACATGAAAATATGCAGTATGACATGAATTTTTTTAGAAGCTTCAAATATTGCGTTCACTTTTTTTCAAACCTACTTTCATTCACCTTTTTTTATTTGGTGTTGTTATCCCATTTTGCACAAAATACACACAAAATATAATCATGACCTTTCATTTTTTTCATAGTGATGACATTCTTGGTGCGAGAATGTTATGGAAGCCCAAAGAAGCAAGAATTTTAAACAATTTTATAGATCAACCAGTGTAATTTGGTAAACATTCGCGGGTCAAGAATGTTATGACAAGGTGCTAAATGAAGAATTTTAAAGAATTTTAATGTGCAAAATGAAGAATGTCATCACTAGGATTTTTTTAATTCATTCACATGGCTCTTTCAAAAATGTTTAAAGCATGTCTTGCCATGTTATAGACACAAAATGCATTTGTAATTCATATTGAAAAATAAGTTCTTAACACTTTAAACCTATGTAAGGAAAAGTTCACTTTCGAAGGGTTTAACATTGTCATAATTGAAATATTCAAGTTCCAAAAAATGTGTACCAATATGTATGATGGTTCAAACATCAATAACACATTAATAAAATATCAACTATAAACTTGACATAAATAAATAAAATATTTCAAATAATAATATAGATTGGGGATGATCATAGATGGTTTATTTAATATGGCAAATATATCTCAAATTTTATAACATTGGTAAAAGGGCTTAAAAATCAAAAATGAAAATTTTATTTTCGACCTACTTTTTTTTTTTGAGTAAAGATTAGCAATTGACTTACTTTAACATGATTGTGCCCTAGTGTTGTTGATGTTTTAGAAACTTTAGAACCAAAAACAAAAGCACAATCATCCATTTCTAGTGGAACCTTTGTTAAGAACATTGTTTGCCTTGGAAAATTTGTCACCTCGAGCATGAATGCCCCTAGAAAATTCACTTAACATAACCAAGGTTAGGAAAAGAAACATCAAAAGAGCATGACAAAGGCCATGAAAAATCATAGTAAAAAACCACAACCAAGGCAACAATAAAAAAACATGACCAATAAAAACGACAAAAGACCACAACCAAAAACAATAACAAAAGAGCATAACCAAGATTGACAAAAGAAAAAAAAAAACAACCAAGCACAATGATAGAAGAACAAAACAAATAGGTTTGTAGAAGAAAAGCACAACCAAGGCCACAAATAATAACAATAAAAATCAATTCAAAACAACAGCAAAAGAACATAACCAAGGCCATGAAGAATAGTAAGAATAAAACATGACCAAGGCCACAAAGAACAATAGGAAAAGAACATGACCAATGCCACAAAAGCAATACTGGAATAACACAACCAAGACCATCAAGTGCAACAAAAGAAAAACATGACCAAACCATGAAAAATAACATGAGAAATATAACAAGACCAAGGTTATGAAGAACAACAACTAAAGAGTAAAACCAAGGTCATGAAAAATAACATGAAAAGAACATAACCAAGGCCACAAAAGGCAATAACAAAAGAACAAAATCAAGGCCACCAAAAGCAATAGGAGGATCACAACCAAGGCCACAAAACACAACACAAACAAACATGACCAAGGCCATGAAAAGCAATAGGCAAAAAAACAAGGTTATGAAGAGTAGCAAAATAAGGAAAAAATAATGTATCATATAATGACAACTGTAATCATTGTGACCATGACCACCTTTGCCATGACCATCATCACCATGATTGCCATCACCACACAAACACCACCAAAAGAAAAGTCAACTTGGTCAAGGTCATAAATAATAGTAACAAAAAAACACAACCAATGCCACAAAACAATAGAAAAAAAACATGACCACTCAAAACGAAAGTTGAATCAACAACTTACCTTTGGAACTTGACCTATGGAACTTGATTTTTGAGCTTTGAGGTTTTGGAGCTTGAGCTTTGAAAAGAAATAAAGCACAAAAACCTTGAGGAAAACTTGGAGAAAAAAACATTTAAATCCAAAGGTGAAGCTTCAAGCTTCAATGAACATAAAGAAAATCTAACAAATTTGAAAAACATAACCCAACAAAAACAACATTGAACTCCCTAAAACAAAAACAAGAATCAAAATCAGATTTTTTTCAATATTGCAATTTGGTTTTAGTTCTAATATCAATTGGAATTGACCATCAGGTTTGATTCCAATTATAATCGAGTTAAAAATTTAGAGTCAATTCCCACCCAATTTTAAAAACATCAAGGTGGTTCTAGTTTTAGCCAATTCCAAGTAGGTTTTGAATTTTCTTACCTAGCAATCGGGGTACCCACCCAACACCAATATACCACCCCAACACTATACTTGTTTCAATAAGATCCAAACACATATAACAAATGGTGATAAGGAAGTCATTGTAAACTTTGATTTGGGATGTTGTGATAGTTTTGGGCTTTTAATTTTTTCATTTATAACCAAGATCATTGATGGTCAATTAGTTCCATTTGTGGTTCTATTTTAACCTAGTTCATGAACCAAATAACCTAAATAGAGACCATCCCCAAATAGTGGCAATGAAATGTCACCAAGAAGTTATTAACCATCAGATCACACCATGGATACTCAAAGGCCACAATTTGAATGTCCAATCAACCTCTTACCAATTTAAATAGAGGATGATATCTAAGAGATCCTAGCCATATGCAGTATCATGAATAAATAGTATCTCTCTAGTGGTTATGCTTTGGAACATGTCATGTCATAGTAAAACCAATTAACACCTTAGAAAACACTAAGCTCACCATGTCCTCTCCATTAGTTTTTCTCTAGAACACATCCCAATAGAACCTATTGTTAATTTGGGTGAGTGACGATGATTAAAGTCATTAGGCTTTTAAAATATTTCATGGAATGAAAATGGATGAACATAAAAAGCAACAACATTAGAATAAGAACGAGGCACTAAGTCTCGATCATGTAGGGTTGGCCCACATATAGTCCCCGATTGGTTACATCCAATGTTGGGTGGGTATATTAAATTTAATATATAAGCCAACTAAGGGTAAATATGAAATTTCAATACAAATATAGATGGGGTAAAGGATATAAACTTTTTATAAATCAACCAAGTAAGGGGAAAGGTATATACCCTTGCGAAACTGTCAATCTAGGTAAACATAAAGGTAAATGACAAATAATTTATGTTTTTTCACATCAAATATATAGGGTAAATCCCCTTAATTTACTATGTGTTTACCAATGTCAGTATCTTACTTAGTCATGCTCTTGGTATCAATATTCATATCAAGGACCTTACCAACTTACTATTTGTTCAAGCAATAGCACTTTAATACCACTAACCACTTCATAGGGAGTTAAGAGGAAATACTAACCTTGTATTAGTTTTATATGTTTCAATACTAGGTATATACCAATGTTGGCCAAGGGTAGGTTTTTGGCATGGGTCTAAGTGAAGGCCCAAATACCCATCCGAGTGGGTTCAATGGGGGAATACTTGCCACAAGGTTTGTCCCAATGGGTCTAGGTGTGAAAAAACTTGGCCTTAAGCACGACTTAGGTTTTTGGGGTTAATTGGATCTAGGTCTTTTGATAATTTTGTTAAAGGTTAGGTCTTAAATGTGTAGGTATAGGGATTTGGGGCTAGATTTTAGGGACCTGGCTCCAAGTCTGACCGTTACAATTTGTTTTTATTTTCATTTTGCATTCCCTTTGTGTAATTTTGTTTTCATTTTTTCATTTTTCATTTCATCATTTTGACTTCTTTTTTTCTTTTTGTGGCTTCCCACTCCTTGTAATTTTACCATAAAGACTCCCTCCTTTTGACTTTGTTTTCTTTTGCTCCTTTTCCTGATCCCTCCTTGTGACTTTTTTTTTTTCCTTCATTTCCCATTCGTTGTGAGTTGCACCATGAATTGTATCTCAAAAGTAAAAACCAACTCATTTTTTGGAGTTTAGTACCTTGGAGGATAATGAAATTCAAAGGATGTGTTTTCTTAAAGAGAATTAAGACTTTGAGAAAAATTCCCTATAAAAATTGCTTGTATTAGCAATCTAAAAAATTGGACCCAACCTTGCCTTGAAACCAAAATTGATGTGCATTGTAAAGTTTAGAAACATCTCATTAAGGAATCAATAGTTTTTTTAAAAATTCAACTTTGGAACCAACAAGTTTCAATTTTTAAAAATACTTTTAAAAACCAAAACCAACAATTTAAAGTTGTTTATTTTATTTAAAACATTAGACTTAAATTTAACAATTTTTTTAAAAACCCAGACCTAACCAATGAATGGGCACATGAACATGTACTGAATCATCAACCAACATAGTCACTAGCCCTCTGTTCACCCATCCACACATAATGTGGTCCCCAACCAAAACATTATTGCTAGCTAAATACTGAAAATTGCAAACATGTTGTAATGGAAAACAATGGTGTTTGACGCATCATTGTTGTTGCCTTAAACAAATTGTCTAATGCCTTTGCTCCTAATGGAATTCAAAATTCTCCTCAACATAAATAGTGTCCTATCAAAAGTTGATGCCCCCAATAGCTTGAAAATCATGTATGCCAACATGAATGACTATGGTAGACAAACTTGATGTCACTATTATGTAACATGGTTTGTATGTTGGTTTTTGTGATTGAATTTTTAGTCACAATTGATAATGGACAAAAATGTTCTCAATGAAATTAAACTAATTGTTTGTCCCAAAAAATTGGTTCGGTCCATTTGATTGATATGATTGAAGTTACGAGTTGATGTGACAATATTAATTTAATTTTTTAATAATAATAACATTGTATTTTTTTATTGAGCTAAGGATGAGTTCAATACACAATCACACTAGACTTGAAACTCCAATCATCAACACACAAAAATTGTTTTTGGGTTAACTAGCAATAGTTTGACAAACCCATGACAAGTGTCATAATGTTGTGATCATGTCCAAAATGAGATTTGAATTATCACCTCTATGGCCATAGCCCAAGGCCTTGACGATTTGACCACCATTTCATGTAATGATATAAATTATTATCATAAAATTTATCAACCCACATTTTGTGATTATTGCACACTGTAACTTTATTACATCAATAGGTAATTTCATAATGATATTAATCACACATGTATATGTTTAAAATCAGTATTTAATTTAAATTGTTTTATTTCATAATTACAGTGAATTTATAATTTTTTCTAATTTCAAAATGTAAATTCATTACATGAATATATATATCAAAATTTTCATTTAATTGAGTTTTATAGTTTTAAGATTTCATAATGAAATGAATTTCACTTTTTAAATTATATCATTAAAATTCACGTGTCTTAATTTTTTTATTTTTAAATTAATTATTACTTCTTAATTTCAATTTTAAATACATTAGACTAATTCAAGTTTTGCACGTACATTAGATGTGTTTTTTTTGGTAACAAGTTTTTAATACAAAATTTCAGTTTGATATTCCATTTTTTTACACGTCATTTTATTATACTTCAATTGAATTATCTCCTTCTTTAAAAAATGAAAACATGACATTTGTAATATATTTTCATTTGTTTAGTCATTCAATTCAAATAATTAAAATCCACATCAATAAAGGTAATATTACAATCAAGACAGATCATATTTAAATGATTAATTCCAATCACATTAGTCACATTAATCGAATTAAAAAAAATTCATGGGTCCCACATAATGTCGATTTTGACTAAATAAGTAGTTTTTTTAATCAAAATGAACAAACCTAATTTTGATTTTAATCAAATTGGACTTTAATCACTATGCTATTTGCAAAAAAACCATGTTCTTGTAATAGTGCATTGAACTTCACCATGTTGAAAATTTAGTCTTTCATTAACACCCCATGGTTCTTGCACTTGAATACTTATTCTTATCATTAATGTAGACTTTTCAAAAAATGTCAATTCACAAGAAGAAATTATGTCTTTTTTTAACCTCACACATTACAACTAATGTCTAATTTGATCACATCTCAACTACATTTGGCCATTTTAAATTTACAAGTGGTTTGTTGCACTAATTAATGGTCAATATTATTCATAGTTGTTATGTTCACTATGTTGTTCACTTATGAATATAATTTGGACCGTATTTTATTTTTTAATAATTTCAAATTATTGACACGAAAATTGAGGTAGCCTTTAAATTTATTTACATAATGCATTATAATGGGTTAGTGATTTCTTTGACATTTTTTCAACTATCAACATGGTACATGAGTTGAACCATCAACTTTTAACACGTTGAAACCATTACTTAAGAGTTGCATTTTACACTTACCATAATTTATGAAAACACATGTAACCATTTTAAACTCCACATTTATATTCGAATGAATTAGTGATTTTTCACATCTCTTTAATTATCAACATGTGTATATGAGTTGAACCATTCATTTTTAATATGTTAAAACCATTATTAATAAATTACATCTAAAGCATTTATTATAATAAAACGATGTAACTCAATATTTTGTAACTATATTTGAATGGTTTAATGAGTTTTCCACATTTATTAAATTAATAACATCTTTACATGAATCAAATCATCCACATTAAACTTATTGAAATCATTATTCAAATGTTGCATATTGCACTTTTTAGTATATATATTGAAACACACATAACAACTTAATGTTTCACATTTATATTTGAATGGGTTAATGATTAAATCAAAATTTTCATGGATGCAAAGTTTAGGATGCATGTAAACTTTTAAATTATAATTTTTTCATATATTAAATTTTTGTACATTTATGTAAATTATAATGTATGTTTTTCCCTTAATTTGTTTTAGGCATAATGGACAAGTTTATTATTATAATTGTTTATGATGCCACACCAAAAAACCCCCAAAAAATCCATGTTAAAAATAATGATTGAAAACTTCAATTTTAAATTATTATTATTATTATTATCATATTTAAAACATGATTATCAAAAGAATTAAGCTTGTTTAGTTACAAGTTTATGTTTAAATAATTAAACTTTTCAATCAATAAAATTCTACACATTGTCAAAGACCTTGCAAGAACCAAAATAGATGCCACAAGAAATGGAACATGAACAAATGGTTAACTTAATATTGGTCCAACTTCAACCAACACATTACATTATTCAATTAGAAGGCGAATCACACATTCTTGATTCACAACTAGCAATGAGTACAACAGTTGATGAGGAATAAAAAGTGTTATAAGATGCAACACATGTTTTTCACTAGGAGTAAACATTGTGACTTCTGTAGTATTATTTATCTTTCACATATTAAGGATTTCCACGATGAACTCCAAAGTATGGGGGGGGTAATGTTAAGGGACAAGTAAATAGATCTAGACTTGACAAATAACCATATTCTAATTACTAGTTTAGATTTGAATGTTGTGTAGAATTTTGAATTTTTGTTTGTTATTTTCAAATGGGGTTTTGGAGGGAAATGGGGTAGCATTTCCTTTCCTCCCTATTTTGGTTGTGTATCACTTTTTTTGTGCAAGTTTGTGTGTTTCAAGAACACTCACATTGTATGGTGAAATAGGTAAATGTCATGGTGAAGGAAACTTACAAAAAGCAAAAAAATTAATTATTAAAACTTGTTAATATTTGGAGGTAAAGGTTAGTAACAAACTTGATAACATATTTAAAACCTTGTAGTTAGAAACATCATTTTAATATTTGTTTTGATAATGATTACATAGAATTAAAGTCAATTTTTATCAAATAGCATGGCTATTTACTTCCTTTTCTAATGGATGCATCTGTGGTTGAACATATTCTCACAAAATTGTCCATGGGCCAATCCATGATGTGGCATCTTCATCAAGTAATCTAAAATTAGCATAAGGTTATGGGCAAGTTTGTGGAATGGCATGTTTTTGCAACTTGTTATGATCCTAAAAACCTAAATGGGTTTAAATTTGAACTTGAATAAGTGTGTACAAGTGTATAACTCATTTGGCATCTTGATTATGATCTTAAAAGCCTAATTGGGTTTGGATTTGAACTTAAATAAGTGTGCACAAATCCACAACTCATTTAGTAACTTGAATATGATCTTAAAAGTTTAATTGGGGAAAGATTTGAACTTGAATAAGTGTGTAAAAGTCCATAACTCATTTGGCAACTTTGTTATAATCCTAAAAACTTAATTGGGTAGATATTTGAATTTAAATAAGTATGTACAAGGTTGTAGTTCAATTGGCATCTTGATTATGATCCTAATAATTGAATTGGGTTTAGATTTGAACTTGAATAAATGCATACAAGTCTACAGTTCATTTGGCAACTTGATTATGATCCTAAAAGCATAATTGGGTTTAAATTTGAATTTGAATTGATCAATCTGTTAAGGCCACACAATGAATCCTTAGGTTTTTAACTTGAATATATAAAATAAGAGCAAAAGGTGAGAAGTTCAATTCTATAACTTTTAATAACAAATAGTCACAATGAGTTAATAAAAACAACCAATATTGCAAGTAAACGTTCAAGTTTCTAACATGCAATCATTCCAAAAGTTAAGCAAACACAACTGTGAAACCAAAATACAAAGACAAACATTGGAAAAGATAAGGTCAAGAATGTTCAAAATAGTTATATTTACTTCAAAGAAAAATTGAAAGTCATTACACAATGCTCCATTGAGTTTCCGAGCCATGGAAACCCTTGAAACAATGAAAAAATGGTGGATAACCAAATAATTAAAGGAATCCCCATAAAATCTCTTAAATTACAAAATAATTTTTAATTGGAGTATGACTAACCTTCTATGTTTCTAGTTCTAACCATGTTGATATTTTGGTAATCAATTTTGGTAAAGGGTTTCAGTAAGAGTTTTAAATACAAACTTTAGTACTCCACTTTCAATTATATGTTTCGATAATATAAAAAATGATAATTATAGTGCAAGCCCCCTAAAGGATTTTACCATTTACAAAGTGCAAATCTACCACTCATTTGGCAACTTGATTATGATTTTGAAAGCTTAATTGGGTTTTCATTTGAACTTTAGCAAGTTTGTAGGGGTTTGAACCTTTTTTTGCAACTTGGTTATGATCTTGAAAGTTTAATTGGGTTTAGATTTGAACTTGAATAAGTGAGTACAAGTTTGTTGTTCATTTGGCAACTTGATTATGATATTAAAAGCTTAATTGAGTTTTCATTTGAACTTGAACAAGTTTGTAGGGGTCTACAACCCATTATGATCTTAAATGGCTTATTGGGTCATTGTTTGCTCAAATACAAGTTTGTAAGGATTTGCAATTCATTTGGAAACTATATTATGATCCACAATGGCCAATTGGGTCATTATTTGAACTTGAACAAGTTTGTAGAGGTTTGTAGCTCATTTGGGAACATAATTATCATCAATTCTAGCTATTATGATGATTTCACATTCTATAGGTTTTTATTTGAATTTAAAAGCTTCTTGGGAAGTTTGTGGCTCTTTGGGAAACTTATTATGATGATTTTAGTATCTATAGGTTCTTATTCAAGCTTGAAAGCTTCTTAAGAGATCTACAACCCTTTTACAAAACTTATTATTTTGTTTTTAGATTTTGTAATTCGAGTGAAAGCACACTACAGCGGCCCCTTTTAGGGTTGTCACATTGTATTATTTTCTAGGGATGTGCATGTTTGAGTGTATCCCACCTCAAACTTTCAAAAGAATTTCACAATATTTTTGCATATTATATTAGAATATAACCTAGGTAAATTTTTTTTAATTATTTCATTTTATTTTATAAAGTGGGAGATTGGAGTATATTTATGAAAATCAATGCAATGTACATGTGTATTCAAAAACACAAATATATTCCCAAAACAATTTAAATGAATTTTAGTTTTTATGAATTTTTTTCATGTATATTGAACCATATCATTTCACATAATATGAACCATGTTTGGATAACATGTGACTAATTTGTGAATTTTTATCTCAAAAAATGAGTTTTTTGAGCAAAAATGCGATAAATGTGGTAAATTGAAAATTTGACAAGAAATCACATCCACATAGAAGATAACAAGCATAGCTAGATGGGCCAATTTTTTAATTTCATTAAAGTCATTATTTTAATGACTAATGAAGCCCTAAAGTGATGTAGTCAAAACAAGACTATGGCCTTATTATACCAATGTATATTATAAATATATTCATGGATCTTTCAATATAGATAATGAAATTTATTGTTATTTTTAAAATAATATTACGTAGCATTAGATTTGTAAAAAATTTGTTGTAAGGCCCAAAAACCAACATTGATACTTAAAATTAAATGTACCATGCTTTTGGAACAATTATATTGTATGTACTATAATACTAGACCCAAAAGTGCCCCAAAGGGGGTCACCATAGTGTGCTTTCACCGATTACTTATTTGAATTTGAAAGTTTCTTGAAAGGTTTACAACCTTTTTGCAAGATTTATTATCATGTTTTCTATTTTGTAATTATTTATTTAAACTTGAAACCATGTTGGGCAAGTCTACAACTTATTGGAAGGTCTTAAATGGGGTTTTTTTTAATGTATGGTTATGAAATAAATATGATTTGGTTAAAATTAGGGACTTATTTTCAAATCCAATGACCAAATGTATGAAGTCCAAAATGATATGGAAGTTCAAGAACAAAATGCATGAAATCCAAAGAGGATAGTTCCAATGACACAATTTTTGTGCCCTTGTGGGTGTGTTTTTGGCATTCAAATGCATCAAATGAATTTGCAACTCCTTGGAAAATGATGGGCTTAGGTTGTACATGGGTGTGTTTTGGCTTTCAAAGTTTGTAGCGACTACTTTTTGAAGATTAATTTTCCAATCTTGCCAAATTTTCCAAATGTTTTCAAGATATAGTTATCTTAATACATTTTTTCAAGTGACTAAATGTGTTTAAGTTTGAATGCAAGTGTTGTGTATTTTTATAAAAAGGAATGGCCAACTTTCCAAAGCTTGGTGCTTTTATATTAAAGATTCAAAATTCAAGTCAATTGCTTTGCACAAAGCAAAATAACCCCACTAGGACAAGGTGCCCTAAAAGATTATGGAATTTATGTAACTCAACACACTAGCAACATTGTACAATGTTCCATTTGTTGCCTATAACATTGGCAAAAAAAATTCAATTAATCCCAAATGGATTGTGGAAATTTATCTATCAAGATTACATGAAGGTGTACCTTGAAGCCCCATTTGCTCAAGATACCTTGAAAAACTTTCTACAACATATTTTGAAGGAATTAAAAATAAGCAATTCCAATGTAAAGGGTTTAGAATTCTTGGGCAATGTTATAATGTGACAAGGTTTTGGAATGATTAAAAATAACAAATGGCCATGAAGGTTGAAATGTTTTAAAGAGACAACAAAGGTCCATTGATGGAACATTGGTAACCATAATCCTATCTCTTAGCCCTACCCCTATGACCACCTCCATTGAGATGCACACTTTTATTTCAAAACTAATTATGAAAGAGATAACAACAACAAAATTTAAAAGCACATCAACCATGGCAAGGTGGTTCTCCATTACACCTAATGTTCATGATGTTTTTTTGCTAGGTAAAATGAACATCAACCATGAGAGGAAAAAAAGGGTAAAAACTAAAAATTTGAAAATGGCTAGAAATTTGGGAATGATTTTTGAAAAGGAGTTTAAAGAAAAGGTTAAGTAAATTCTAGAATTTTAATTATTAGTCCTAATTAAAAACATTGGTTTTGTGCAACCTAACGTATTTTTAAAAAAATTCCATTTTTTTAAAAGTCCACAAACCCAAAACCTAAAATTTCAAACACTAAATCTAGACTTTAAACCTTGAATTTTAGACCCCAAATACTAAAATTCAAGCCTTAAACCTCAAATCCAAACCCTAAACCTTAAATTTCAAATAAAAAACCTTAAATTTCAACCCTAACCCTTAAATCCAAACCCTAAAACCTTGAATTTCAAACCTTAAAGCCTAAATTTTAGACCTTAAAACCCTAAAAATGAAATCCTAAACCCTCAAAAACTAAACTGAAAATTAAACCCCAAAATTTGAAGTCTAAAGCTCAAAAGTTAAACTCCAAAAAGACCAAACACAAACCATAAAAATTAAACCTTAAAATGAAAAGTCCTAAACTTCAAAAGGTAAACCCTAAAACCTAAACCTTTAAAAGAACAAACATAAACCTTGTAATTTAAACCTTAAAATCTCAAATCCTAAATCTCAAAAGTTAAGCTTAAAATTAAAACCCTAGAAAGACCAAACACAAACCTTAAAAACTAAACTTTAAAATCAAAATCTCAAAGCCCAAACCCTTTAGCCTATAGTCCTCATGAGCCTATAATTATACAACCTATAAGCCATATAGCCATATTGCCCACAAGCCATATAACCATAGAGTCCATAGACCATATACCAATATAATCATATAGCAAATATAACCATAATATAACCTTATAATTATATAGCTATATAACCCATGTTTCTATAGCTTATATAGTTATAGTCCCTTCGCACCTAGTCTACAACCCCCTTAGGGTTTCCTTAACTTCAATATAGCAGCTATAGCACAAATAGGTGGACAACCCATCTGTTGAAAAAGCAAAGTTATTGGAAGGGAGTTGATATTAGGTTTTCAAATTTTGATCACTTATTACAACACTTTTTGGACAGAAATCATCTTCACAACTAGCTTGAGATTCAAGTTGCAAGTTTTTTGGCTCTATAGCCCAAGACAACTACATTGTGCCTTGAAGTTTGAAGTTCAACTACTTACACAAACTTCAAAGAAGGAGGCCATCTTGATTCGCCACCACTCACATCAAGCTTAAGCACCATTAACCATTGCAAATTGCTGCCAAACTAACTTAAACACAATATGTAGAAATGTAATGCACGTTATACATATTATGAGGCCAAAACTTGTTATGCATGTGGAAAATGATCATAACTATTTAGGTTATTTGGCAAATCATGAGGCATCACAAAGCGCCGCTTGTGATTTTGGACAAAGTGGTCATTGGCTGATGGCGATACAAGGCTGTTCCTTATGTGCTGTTGGCGAATTTTAGGGCTTCTCAATTGCAAAGACAGGCGATGACACGTTTTTTGAGGGGGCAGATCTGGCTAACATGTGTAGGGCCAAAGGGATTTTCAGGCGATTTATTTTTTTTAAAAAATCCAAAAAACACGAAAGACCATTTCCCAGGCCCTATTTGTTTATCACAATCTGGCGATATATAATAGCCAAAAAAAAAAAAAAACGCTGCTCTGAGGTCTGTTCCTGTTTGTAATAACCGGCCCATGATGGTCTGGACTGTCCACTTAAGTGGTGACTCAAGACTCTGCTGGAGAGGTCCAGAAGTTGAAACCATAGGGCAGATTTGTGTACATATAGAAAATAGATGTTTTCAAGTCAAAAAATAGCCGCTGAAATGGTAAAGAGCCTTTGTCAAGACTTGGCTTGAAGCCTTAAACCCAGGCATACTTAATGGGGCTTGAAGGTTTAGGTGGGCCAAGTGGGCCAGAAGTTGGTGGTGGGCCAAGTGTGCTTTCCAAGCTCTTGTCTCGAGGATTTAAAAATAGTTTTTCAGAGAACAATTGTTAGGCTTAGGGTAGGCTGGATTGGACCATCCACCAAAAAGTGCTAGATGATTATGGATGAGTAATTTGACCTAGCTAATGGTGAAGACTTAGTTCCACATTATTAAAAAAAAATTATGCTTTGAACTAATCCTCATTTGTGAAGTGGAACATTTAACGAAACATTTAATAAGACCGTAAGGTTGCAACATTGACACCTGCAAAGTTGGAAGGGGGAGTTGGGTTTTAAGCTGTAATATCTTTATAGTCACTTGGGCAATATCTTGCAGGATATCATCCTAAGGGGACCAATAGAAATCCCCATACCTAAGTATCAACCGAGGTTTACTCTCCACCACATCAAAGATGATAAGTCGGTAAGGCTCAACTTTTTTAAAAGCATACATATATATATATATATAGTCTCTTTTGAAGTCTAGAACATATATGGGTAATTTCTAAAAAGACTAATAACAACTCCCCTTCCCATGCTCCAAACAAATTTAATATCCAGCAGATTCTTGGCATGGGGTTTGCCTTAATTAGAAAATGTAAACTGGAAAGCAATTGCATCTGGAGAAAAGTATTCTAGGATATGTTGGAAGGTTATCATGAGCCATGCAAAACAAACCCTAGGTAAAGGAGGAGGAGGAGGAGGAAGGGGGTACTAACTAGGGCAAGTGGGAAAAGTAATCTAGGATATGTTTTAGGCCTAAGTGTTATATAATAAGCCTAGGGCCAAAAGAAAGCATAAGGAGGAGGGTTTCTGGGGATAAATCATATGAATTTTCCCAAACTGGTTGGAAGACATGAATCAAAAGTACCATGGAGATAAGAAGCAGATAGAAGCAGGTAGGCACAATAGCATAATAATATATTAAAAAAAGCCATGGGAAAAGAAAGCTTTGTGCTATGGCACAAGGAAGGGGGCAATAATAATAATAATAATAATCATAGTCTAATATTTGGATCCAAGATTCTAGGCTTTACACACACTAAGAGGAATGCTAGACATTACACTTTGCACTTTACACACAAGAGGATGATACATACATACACTAGGAGGGCCCCAGTGAACCAGCAGCACCCACCAGTGCACCATCCACTGGATGCCCCTTATTACTCAGTTGTGGATGAACCTCAAACTGAGTTAATCTTTGGTTTGACCTTAGTAACCAATTCTGTAGGAAATAGGTCTCATACATAGGTAGGTTGGTTGGTAGAAAAATAGGTAACTACCAAGTAACTAGATGGTTTTTACATGTGTAAGGGATTTTTTTACTACCTACCTACTAACAACCCACAAGACAAAAAAAAAAAAGCAAAGTGAGCTAACCACCATGGTTAGCTAGGGAACTGAAACCCAACAGAAAACTGTTTCCTGACCACTTATCATTCATCCTTCATGGTGCACTGGTGGGTGCTGGTTCACTATGGCCCACTAAGAGGAATGCTAGACAAGACCCTAAAACCCAAAAAAGACTCCCGGAGTTGGAATTGTCATGATTCACTTTATCAATCCATAAAAGGGATTTTATTTTGGTATACAAATCAATGCAACTTTACAGGCAGAAGTTGGAGGGACCCAATTGATGAACACTCACTTTTGGGGCAGGATACCCGGAGACGTGACTTGCATGTTAGCCAATGCATCACTTTCTCTCCCTCTACCCAATAAAAGGTGCTTTCATTGACATTGGAGGACTTGTTAATTCCAGGTTCTTGGGTGGGGCTGGATTTACCTCTGCAATATCTTCATTGTGGTCAAAGTACTATCCATCTTTCAAGGCTTAGTACACAGGTGTGCAAGAAACTCAAATTCCTTGCTGCTTCCCCTTCAACCTTCCATAGTTATCCATTGGTGTCATGGCCACCAAATAAGGGATGATTTTCATGTGATACTATTTGGGTTCCTCATCCAAATGAAGTTAAATCTGGTGACAATCATGGTCAACTCTTGGAATTAGAAAGAGGAGAGGGGGGTTAACATTTGGTTAAGTGTTTTCCAAATAAAAAATTAATTTTCCCATACTTTGATTGGTGAACTAGCACCCACACACATGTATCATGGTGAAAACCGCACAATTTCTTCCAGACATTATAAATCTCCCCCTTCTATTACTAAGATATGTGGAGTGGTGCTCAGGAAGTGATCCTGCACAATAAAATTAGATGAAGAAAGTCCAAATATGCCAGTTTGGCTCATGAAAATGGTTTTGGCTCAGCATAATTCCACAGGTTGCCCTAGCTGGTAATAGGCGCAGCAACGCTCTGCACCTGCAGAAAAGAGTGTAATAAATGTGATCTGACTCCTGCTCAGTGTTTCTGATTGGCCTATCATAATGATTGGTCCAAGTGGTTTGCTATTAGTAGTTCCCCACCTATTTGGTGTCCCAGTTTCAGTTTTATTGGCGGGGTTGGAGAAAACTAAATGACTAAACTTAGATGTGAAAAACATTTTTGCAAGGTCACACATACATACTGAGAGCAGTGCTGGAAATGCTGTAAAGCATGGTCTCAGAGTCCAAATGAACATTTCCCTGGTTAATTTCACAAGTCTTTTCCCAACATCATAGGTACAATGCTACCTCTCAAAGTTTGACTACAATATGTTTGCAGCACATGGAGTCTTAGTGGTCACATAACACACAACTTGGTCCTGTCCCAAGTTGTTCAAGCTGTCTACTAAACATTACAACAACCAATTGCTTCACCTTTTACTGGACATATTAGGCACCTCGCAAACATAGATTTTTCTTCAGACAATGTTTTTGGGATTTTCTGCGCCAAAAAATTGGAAAATTTTAGAATTTCTTTTTCTAGTTTAAATTCAATTTATTTTCCTTTTTAGTGGAAAAAATTAGTCAAATTTTCACTAATACATCATTTAAAATTAAAATTTTTAAAACTGCTTGAGTTCATGGTTGCCATGTACCCATAGGCATGTCTTTCACCTGGTTTTAGGGTAAGGAGGAATTTTGGGCACTCACATAAGTGACCAAGGGCTAATTTCAACTACCGTTGAGCTGGTGGCTGGCCTATGCAATAAGGATCCTGCCTGGCTTGTAACTATTACCTATCCTATGCAGATCAAGGGTAGCTTGTTCAGGGTTTTGGGTGAGTTCCCTACCCAATCCAAGGAATCAAACCTGGAGCTTCAGATTCTTCCTGGAATGGCAACTCAACTGAATTGTGCAACCAACCCTCGTACTGAAACCTGAACCCCAATTCACTCTTCTTTACACCACTCCTAATTCTCTACCTCTGGGTAGTCAATTAATACTTTTTTTGAAAATATTTTTAAATGAATTTTATTAAACATCAGTTCTAATTCTCTACCCCTAGGCTGTCAATTAATAAGTTTTTGAAAAGATATTTAAAATGAGATTTTTAAATTCATATTGTCAAATTTAATTGGTTGCAACATTCATATTACACAGTTTTTCATCCCTAATGACATGTGTAACTTGAACCAGTCCTGAACCGGCCTCAGTTTGAAACTGGTTTGCAAAACATTCAAATTGGGGTTAAGCATTTGAAGAACCTTGTTCAAAACTATGCCATAAGTTCCATCAATTTAAACCAAAACCAAAAGGTTACTCAAATTTACGACTAGCCAGAACTTGACAAAAGCTTGCTCTTCAAACCAAGAACCTTGGAATATTACTTCAAACCCATTTCAAATGTGAGGGCTTCAAGCCAAATTTTGCATCTAATCCATAAATCACATTCATCTGGGCTTCATTTTTCCTGAACAAAAAATCTGTCATATTTTGTTCATTTTTCCTTCCTCTTCACCATTTTGGTTCAATCTGTCAACTCTTAATATGGCCTGAGGCAGATTATGGATGTTCTCCACCTCATTGCGTCCAATTTCTATTCCAAGCATCCACTTCTCCTTAGTGCACACAAATAAATGACAAGGTCAAATTTGCTCAAGGCTATTATTGTATTGAAGGTTCCCAAGGCACCTATAGGGTGAGTACACCCATCATTGAACACATGCCTACAATCAAACATCCAAATAGTAGTGTAGGAACAAGCTCATTAACAAATGCACATGACCTTGTCACTAATCGAGCAATTGCCAAGCACCAACATTTGATTTTGAGAAACTTTGTTTTAAATTCCTCTAACATCTCACCAGGTGGATGACTTTTGTGTTCAATCATGGGTGTAAAATTGGACAGATGCAAAAAAAACTTTACCCTAGGGTATCTTATCACTATAGATTGCTATGCCAATTACCAAGTTCAGATCTAATCCATTGAAATGGTATGAATTTAAACAAAAAAGAGTTGTTGGTTTTGGGCTTCATGCAATTTGATAATGGGACAAATGTTAGACATGTTTCAGATTTGGTGTGTGTTGATAAGGTGTACCAAGCATTGTATTAGGGGTGACATGTGGTTGGTCTAGAATTTTCTCAAGGTAAGGACCCCTTGTTACTTTGGGCAACCATATTTTCCTCATTTCAAAATTGAGTGATCTCAAGGGTTACTATAGTGCCTCTTCACTTCATATGTGGAATCCGAGCCCAATTAAGCTTCATTGAGCTCAAAGTTCTACTTTGATGTTTATGTCTTCAATCACTAGTTTACTTGCCATTTACCTTTGCAAAGACAATGTGATTACTTTGGGCTACTCAATATGTCAATTTATGTGGGCAATCTTTGGTCGATGATCTAGAAATGTTTTAAACATTTGAATCTTTGGGTCCAATTTTTTTAAGTGTACCAAAAATGTGTCACAATGCTAGCCTTTTATGGATTCCTCTATGGACACAAAATGGATGATATTAATGTTTTTAAATATGTGATGGTTTAAAATATTGACCTATAAAATATTTAACTCATTTTTATTCTTTGATAATGATGGGGATCAAAATATAAGACTCAAATAAGGATTGCCTCCTTTCATCATAAATGCTACACCTAGAAAGATTTCGATCCCTCATATCACGATGGATCATGACAAGACTTTAACAATAATATAAATTGTGTTTCAAAGTTCACAATCAATAGTTGTTTTGTGCAATGGGTTCATAACAACAAATTTGGTTACTAGAGGTAAGGATTTCAAATTGACCAATTTTGTTGTTATCATCCATGGAAAGGATTAATGTTCTAGAATATTAATAGATGGCATAATATTATTAGCTTTAAGTTGATGAATGATAATATTTGTTAACTTTATATGATTTGGGTGGATGATTCATGTGCTCTCCCTTCAACTATTTAAATGGTAGTGGGTTGAACTTTTGCTTATTCTCCATTTTTATATTTTTATATTGCTAGTTTATTATTAAGCCTTGTATGAAAACCTTTTATGTCTAATGGATCTATGCTACAAAAACCCATGTATTATTGTGACTGTGGAACATTCCAAATAAAAGACTTATGTGTATTTGGTGAGTGATGTTCATAAGTTGAGGTCTTTAAGTGTGTGTGATGAACTCCCAATTGGGTGCATGGGTGATCTTAATTCAAAACATGTTTCATTTTCTTGTCTCGAGTGTGTTGTATGGGATTTGTATACCTTGTGTTAAAAATATATATATTTTAAAATAAATTTCATATTTTTAAACCCATCCTAGGATGTAGACCCATTCATAGTCAGTTGTTGCATAGAAAAATGTTGTTGCTAAATTTTTTAAATCAACGTGAAAATGTATTTTTGAAAATGATACATTGTTTGACTATTTTATGTTTATAAGTTAATAAAAAATCATAATATTATGCAATTTAATATTTAGCCAAACAAGATGGACCATGCTTTGCACAATATTTTGTGTGGCAAATTTTTGCCATTTTTGATATATAAAATCTAATTTTGATTAGTATAAAAAATTATCATGAAAAAATGACCTAAATTTCTAGATTTTGGATTTATAAAAAAATCCAAATTTTTACAACAAGTTTTGGTACATAGCCAATAGAGAAGGATTTTTAATTTTTAAAATGATCCAAATTTGGAAACATCTTACTATGGATGATTACCATTTTGGCTACAAAACAATTGGAAACAAAGAGATTGATGTTCAATTGATCAACCATAGATATGTCACAAGTGGTTTTATTAACTAGCTAGAATAAGCCATCCCTTTGTCATTTTTGTGACAAAACTTCAAATCATCAAGGATTTTTAACATGGCCTTTTAAAAGGTTCAACTTGATCAAAATGTTCACATTGATTAAAGGGATTGTTCATCTTGACTAAAGGCTTGAAACATGAAAACACATGTCAATCTTGACTGTTACATTTGATTAAATATGATTTTTTTGACGAAGTGTCAATCCAAACATTTAATAAAAATAGATAAATAAAAAATGGATATATCAAAATGGTCAAGGTTTAGTCAAAATAAACATTCTTATTTGACATTAGCTAAGTTAATATTTAGCCTATACGTAGTTCATAAGCAAACTAACAATGTTAAGTAATTACGCTAGCACTACTAAAAAAATAAAATTCTTTGATTGATGAATGTAATAAAATAAACCCCATTCGGACAAGTGTCAAAAAGATCATCCTACGTATTACTTCCTACCTAACTACCTTTAATTTAACTACCTATTGCCTATCTTCATACCTACTTGTGTATCAAGATTTGGAATAAATATTTCAAATCAATAAATTAAAAAAAATTATCATCATATAATTGGATGGTCCATTGATTAAGGACTTGGTTTCTATCTTTGTGGACATGTCCATATTGATTTGTCCAAAAATGTACTTTGTTCAAGTTCAACAAGGGGGAGGGGGAAGGGGGATTGTGTCAATCAAAAGTACCTTTATAAAAAAATCACATTTTCTTGTACTAACCCATTCCTTTAACTCTTCAAGCCAATTGTCAACAAAGTTCATGAAATTGTGTAATTGCATAACACAATAGACATTAAAAGAACTTCAAAAGTTGTGATGAATGAGGTGGTGCATGATACACCAAACAATTGCACGTTGTGTTCATGCAACAAGCTCTTGCAAAATTTAAATCAACATAACAAATGCATCAAATAAAAAGGGTTATAATCAAATTGATCCATCTTCACACAATTTTACAAAAGGACAACAACAAAAATTCATGAATGATAAGAAACAAAAAAAAACAAAGGTCATAACAAATTGCAGAAGAAAAATGTTGTCACTCAATATTTAACAACTTCAACGAAATGCAAATACATTAGGATAGATGTTTAATGATTATGGCAATTGTTCTAATTGCAATCATGTTTTGGAGCAAATTGCACACGAGACAACAGAACTGAAAGGGAACAAATGCATGACACACAAAGCAAGTCCATGAGATATATAACAATTGCATGACAATTTAAGCATGCCATCTATCTTTGAAGGAAGGTAGTTTGTTTGTTTTGTTTGTACTTATGAGATCCACCAAACCGGGATGCTTCAGATTGCATTCTTGGTGTCTTTGGAAAGCTCTCAACGAGAAGCGGTGCATGGGCCTGGTTCCATGGTGTTTGGACATGTGGGGCAAAAGTTCTTGAATATTGAATGATTTCTTCACTGAAAATTAAATTAAATTGTACCTGAAAATTTCAGAGGAATTGGAATGTGCCTTTGGTGTTGTTGGAAAGATCTTGATGTGCAGGATTCAATGGAATTTATTTGGTAAGATTTGGATTCAAAATGTGGGAGATATTGATGTTGAAGTGATTTCTGCCACTGAAAATTCAAATAAATTCCAAAAAACCAGGTTTTGGAAGGAAAATGCAGTTGAGGACGTGGTAACAGGTGGGGTAACGGCACAGGCCACACTAGTAACAATTATGTTTGAATCAAAGAAACTAAAAAAAATACAAGCTCATGAAACAAAGAGAGTGAGAGCATATGTGCAAGAGATAACAAATGAAAGACAAATAATATGAAGGAACACTTACTTGAAGGCATTCTTTAGGAAATCACTCTTTATTTTTATTTTTTAACATGTGAAATAGAGGCATATTTTTTACTTGCAATGATATAATATGTATATTTTTTAATTTTAAAAAAAAATTGCACCCTTAACTTTTTAGTGCAATATTTGGAAAAAAATGAAAGTGCTTCCCCTTGAAGGCATGATGAATGACTAAAAGCTTGAAGGAGACATAAAGCCAAATGTCAATGGTAATAGGCAAAACAAAATGACGACATAGGATAGACATGCCATGTTGGATGCCGAATCCTTTCAACCGAGATACAAGAGATGCAACTATTTGGTGTGGACATGACAAAATGATTTAGGCCAATTATGTTAGTGCACACAATGCTACCACATGTAAGTTAGTACTTATAGGTTAGTGTTTAATTTAGTGTTAAGCTAAAACCTAAACACCAAGTCCAGGCTATGCCATACTTAGAGTGAGATAGAAGTTGGAGGCTTCACCTAATAAGTTACCAAGGTGGAACCTTGGTAACTTAGTTATGGTTCATTGAAATTGAGTCATAATGGGTTTCTAATGGAATATGGTGCATTGGTGGGTGCTGGGTCACATAGTCTGACTTTGGAATTATGGAGTGAGTTGGGGCATTCTTCTAAAAGTAAGGATCCATGGGATTGATTTGTGCGCATACTAGTACTTGAATTGGACAAAGAACCCAATACATGAAACAATCCTCTAATGGATTCTTGTAGAAAAGTCAGGATGAAAATAGTACACTGAAAAAAAAACAGGGGATCAAATTAGTTTTCGCATTTAAATTGATCCACCCCTAGTTTTTTATTGGCCTTACCTGTACCTTGACTGCAACTCAATTTCTTTGATAAATCGAGCCTTGTCAAAATAATACCCGTACAAATGTTCTGAACTGATAGCTGGTTTCATGGAACATTGCCGAATTTCCCTCACTTTATAGCTACAATCAAACAGGAGATGAAGTAGGGACCATAGGCTCAAACTAGGGTCCAAAGACAGGTTGAATTTATGGATATTCCTATATGAACTTCACCATTTCTGCAGAAATTAAATTAATTTCAATAAGTGTTGATTTCTTTTCAAAATGAGCTACTCAAGATGACAAAAAAAATTCACTCCGAGTACTATATATATATATATATATAATTTTTTTAAAAAAAATTTAAAAAAAATTTCCCACCTCAAATGTAGCTGAAATTTCAGGAAATTTGGATTTTTATTGCCAGAATGCAAAAATGAAAAAAAGAAAAATATTCACCAAGAAGATGTCCGAATTGTAAAGGTACTATGGTAGAAGATGTAACAAACTGGTGACCAATCCACCATATGAGCCTTTAGGAGAAGTTAGCCAATCATCAATCTTCCATAACCTTTTTGTGGCATAACTATGAGAGCAATAAGATATAATGCAAAATTCCTTCCTCAAAAATAATCACAACTCAAAAAATATTTGTAGCCTCTAACAGGACTAGGGTTATATATATATATATATATATATATATATATATATAATTATTATTTCAATTTTGTGACATAAAAAATTTGGTGAAAATTTCCCCCAAAAATTAGAAATTTTAGTCCCAATTTTTTTTGGTAAAAAAAAGCCACAAAATCTATGTTGGAATTTTCTTTTTCACTCTATAGGACAATTTCATATACTGGGCTGGATGCTTGTTCTGTCATTTGGTAATGGTTCTACCTTTGCTTGTCAAACTAGGAACTAGAGGGTATTGAGGTAAATTTGGCTGGTAAGTTGGTATATTGTTGAAAGAGTTAAAGAGAACTATGGAGTGTGAATGAAGCTTTTAAATGGGTTCAAGGCTATTTAGAGAAAGAATAAAGCACATAATTGAATGTCCACAAAAATGAGACAAAGTTAAGTGGTAAAGTTGAATCCATAAGGTCCATTCACACCTAGGACTTTGAGGTTATTTTTGTTACATTTAACCTTCTTTTGGTTTGAGGGGTTAATATTTTTATTATGATTTGTGGAGTAGATTAAACATTGCGGTGTTCACACAAAGGGGATTGATATATTAAGATGATGGTTTAACTTAATCTTGCATTGAGTTGTTCACACCAAAGGGGAAATAATTAGATGTTGTAGATGCATGCTATGATATCCACAATCCAAATACTTTTTTTGTTGTTCAAACCTTAACTCCTCAAATTTTGGGATGATAGAGATGATCTTTTGATGGCAAACACCATTAGATTTGCATGGGATCATGAGAGGATAATTTGTTCCCTTGAAATCGACGGGACTAAAATAAAATATATATTCCCCCATGATTTGAAACCAAATTTAGGAAATTGAAAGATATCTTATTCCTAAATGTAAATTACTCCAATCGATTAGCCCTCACTTTACCCTGACAGCATATCATTTGCCAACTCATTTTTGGGGTTATTTTAGCGCTTTGGTATGAAATGGGATATGGTGAGGGCTAATTCATTTTGTTTTTTATATTCCATTTAGCTCATTTGTTGGTGTGAATGGACCTATAAATGTTCTCCCATTAAAGAAGGTTGTTTGTTTGTTTTGTTTGTTTTGTCATGTTGAGATATCCCAAAGGGTGGGGACCTTAGTCGTGTTCTTGATACTTTTGAAAAGCCCTCGATGAGTAAGGGTGGAATGCTGTGATTTTGTAAGTTGAGACCTAGAAAATAAAAGTTATTGAATTCTAAATAATAATATGTTACAATATGTGTTCAATGGCACAAGCCAAATTAGTGTATATTATGTACTTGCATATATATATATATATATATATATATATATTGAGACAAAACAAAAGGTGATGTGTGATGAAAAGCTTACAAGATTAAAGGAGATGGAAGATGTAAATAGGGAAGGAAAAGCACAAATAAAAAGACAAAGGAAGGAGGAAGGAACCCGAGTTGCATGAAGATAGATATCAAGGTGTCTAGAAAAAAATTAAAGGTGAGATTTTGTTCAAGAGTGTTGTTTCCAATATCCCATAAAACGCCAAAATAAGTTCATCTTTGTTGGAAATAGTTGGAATTTTCTAAAGCAAAATGAGTGATCTAGGGTGTGGCTTATATACTTTCCCATGTGTGAAGAGGATTTGTGCATATGTTGGAAGAGGTCATGTAAGAATTGTGGATGAGTAGAATTGGAGTGCCCAAATATTGTGCTTACATTTTTGTTTCCATGTAAACCTTAAGGCAAAGGTTCAAAATTTTGGTGAATAAAGTAAGAATAAAAAATAGGTGTAAACCTAGGAGATATTAAAAGCCCAATAAACTAGAGTAACATAGAATGTTTCAAAGATGCTATGGAACATAAAAATCGAAGCTTGCTAGATAGAAAAAGGCTTAGGTTGTAGAACAATAAATAATGTTGAAATTTTTTGAAATTGATATTTAGAATAACACAAAAAAAAAAGACAAAAAGGATGAGGAAACTTCCATTGTTGCATGTAAAACTTTATATGGAATTTACAAGAATTTTGGCACCAAAAGGCATTTGTCATCAACAAGAAAAGGCCCACTTAACATTCTATCTAGGAATGCCCATTTAACATTCTATAATAGGGACCCCAAAAATTGTATTCAAGCTTTGGTAGAGTAATCCAAAATAATTAATTGTGGTTCTAATCCAATGCATGGATTGGGTGATAGTAAATCATAGTTTGGATTTGTTAGAAACATGTCGAGCACCAATTGAAAATGACAACATTGTTAGGTGGTTAGGGTTTTTGTTCCTCATGTGAATAACTTCAATGAATAGCTTGGACTGGATGAATAACAAAACAACCTACTGATGATTGTGGTTTTCAAAAAATAAATAAATAATTAATTATTGTTGAAAAAGGGTGGAGAGATCAATTTGAGACATATAAAAGAAGTAGAAAGGTTGTAGGATCTAAGGGCAAAATACAATTATTAATATAAGAAAAAGGAGAAAAGGATGAAAAAGAATCAATTAGTGAAAAGAAAAAAACTTGACATAAAACATAAGTATTTGCAAGTTAATTTCATAAACTAGCAATCAATTCTTGAACATCCATCCATTCATAATGCAATCTTGTAATTTTTTCTATTGATTCTAGTGACGAATAATTGGAACTAATATATGGGGGATGTTTTGGAATCCTTCGTTTGGTCATCCATGGACCATTCCAAAGACAATTTAAAAATTAACTACAAGTTTAACTATGTCATTTGTTTTTTAATAACTATTTCCTTTTCCTATGAACTTTCTTAATTACTATTTCCCACCTTTCCTAATAAATATCTCCATTTTATAACTACCTCATTCTTTTCCCCTATTCACCAACATGGATATGAAAAACAAATTAACATGTGTCTCTTCATGTCCATGAAATGTATATTAACTTAAATTAAATTTGGCATTGACATAAATAATGATGAATTATTGAAAACCATATGAAAAACATAAGAAAAAAGTAAAATAATTGGTTGTCATTGGTAGTGCGCAGTAGCACGGAGCTTTAATTAATGGAGGATAGGAACTTTGAAAATGACAATTTTTGTAAATGGTTTTGTAAGAGAAAAAAAAGTGTGAAGATTCTCCCAAACATCTGAATGGAAAGGCATAATGTGAACCCATAGAAAAAGAACTACGCCATTTGGTAGACTCTACCAATCCAAATTGTTTAAAAGGAATGTCAAAAGATATGCAAATTTGGATTAGTTGTTTTACAGTTGAATGATATGGACAAGAAAGTGCATTTGGCTTGTAAGCTCCAAACTTGAAAATAAGGAATGACAAATTGCATCCTCTTTTTTTTCTTGAGTTGCATTATTTTTATGGACTTCCAACATTCAATTATTTGTTTACATTTGCATGAAAGGTTCCCCACACAAAAATTCCTAATTTTCCACTTGATTTCTTGAACTATGGAAAAAGAATGTGATAACCAAATACCATGTGGTGGCAACAAGGACTTGGTTAGCAACATATAAGCAACCAATGAGGGATAAATGCTTTGAATATACACGCATAGCTTATGCCAACTCTTGGAAAATGTGAGACATGACCTTTGTTTTATAATTCAAAGTGCATAAAAAGGTAAACTCACAATGGAACTATTGAATTACATTGTAGGCATTGAAGTTAACCACCTAGGAGTTGTTGTATATCATTGGTTAAAAGGGGATAAATATATTTGATCCAATAGTATGACTATAGATTTTGGTCAATTGACTTGAATTTTTAAGCCCTGATAAAAGACTTGTAATATTTTTACAAGCCCTTGATCATACTTAAATATTCTTGGGTTCATTATGAATAGAGACAAAGATCAACTTCTCTTATTAATTTTAAATTTAAGGTTGTATGAAATTCAACAACTATTGGTGGTTTGGATAAATAGAATTAAAAAAAAAAAAAAAAAAAAATAAATAAAAAAAATACTTTCTATAATTTATAAAAAAAAAAAAAAAAAAAATAAAAAAATTATATT